>Ga0160459_100038_pt1 | contig 234319 bp, 218 predicted proteins | sample HID1973K_E6MG_FD_108208 | JGI IMG/M metagenome (GOLD analysis project Ga0160459, IMG submission 108208) | Enriched mosquito-associated microbial communities from UW Madison campus, WI, USA - HID1973K_E6 MG | ecosystem: Host-associated > Arthropoda: Insects > Digestive system > Unclassified ...
CGGCATGCCGATCCTGGAGGCCTACAAGGCCAAGACGGTGATCGTGAACAAGCGCTCCATGGCCGCGGGCTATGCCGGGCTGGACAACGAGCTGTTCTACATGGACAAGACCATGATGGTCTTTGGCGATGCCAAGAAGGTCGTCGAGGACATGGGCAAAGCGATCGAGTAAGTCGACCCGAGGCGCAGCAGGCAAATCACCATGAAGCACGCCACGCTGCGCCAACTCAAGGTGTTCGAGGCGGTGGCGCGCCTGCTGAGCTTTTCGCGCGCCGCCGAGGAACTGCACCTGACGCAGCCTGCCGTCTCGACCCAGGTCAAGAAGCTGGAGGAACATGCCGGCAACCCGCTGTTCGAGCAGTTCGGCAAGAAGATCTACCTGACGCCGGCCGGCAGCGAGCTGCTGCAGATCAGCCGCGCGATCATCCAGCAGTTCGAGGCGGCCGAGAGCGCGATGCTGCAGTACAAGGGCATCTCGGGCGGCAAGCTCAACGTCGGCGTGATCAGCGCCGGCGATTATTTCTTCCCGCGCCTGCTGGTCGAGTTCGCCAGCCGCCACCAGGGCGTGGTGCTCAACTTCACGGTGCACAACCGCGAGGAACTGCTCTCGCACATCGAGGAGAACCTGACCGACCTGGCGGTGATGGTGCGCCCGCCTTCAGGCATCGGCACCGAAAGCTACGCCTTCGCGCCGCATCCCTACGTGATCGTGGCGCCGCCGAACCACCCGCTGGTGGGCAAGAAGAAGATTGCGCTGGCCACCATCTTGGCCGAGCCCTTCGTGGTGCGCGAGAAAGGCTCCGACACCTGGAATTCGATGCAGGACGCCTTTGGCCCGCATCTGTCGCGACTGCGCATCGCGATGGAGATCCGCAGCATGGAAACCATCAAGCAGGCGGTGATCGCCGGCATGGGCGTGAGCTTCCTGTCAGCCCACACGGTGAGCCAGGAACTGCGCAACGGCAGCCTGAGCGTGCTGGACGTGAAGGGCTTCCCGCTGATGCTCGACTGGTACGTGGTGCACCGGCATCACAAGCACCTGTCGCCGGTGGCGCGGGCTTTCAAGGAATTCCTGCAGAAGGACGGCGCCCGGCTGATCGCCGGCTACATGCCGTTCCAGGTGCCGCCGGCGGCGGCGCGGCCTCGGCCACGGGCCGCCGTGGACTGAATCAGGCGTCGTTGCGCAGCGCGGCGATGAACATCGCCAGCGGCGTGGCGGCGTAGAACTCGGCCAGGAATTCGCGCACTTCGGCGGGAATCAGGCTGTTGGGGAACTTCAGGCTGGCAACGATGGCGTTCATGTTGGACTCCGTATTAACTAGGGTTGACCCTAGTTTAGGGGTTAACCCTTGATAACAAAGTTGATCCAGATCAAGAATTGCAACATTGCTGCGCTCCCGATGAATTGAGGGGCCGCCGGCGTCACGTTCCGTGAACTAATTCACGGCGGTTGTGCGGCCATTGAACGAGGCCGGGCCGGCGCCGCCGCCAGAACCGCGTGCCGATGGCCATCTCGACGGCGATGGAAAGCCGGCGGGCCTGCCTTGCCGGCGGCACAGTCAAACTGCATGAGGCGCCATGCCGATAGCAAACGCTAACTTTCAACGCCTTGGAGAAACCCGCCGCAATGCCCAAATATTGAGCATCTGCTTGCTTTTTGAGCGTGCCTGAGGCACACTCGTGGGCTTGATTTTGCGGGTTAACCCCACGTTGATCCCTGAGTCGGCCTTTCTCGCTTCCTTTGCGTTCCGTTGATCCCATGGCGTCCTTCGCCTCGTTGCCGCCCCCCGTTTCCAAGTTGGTGCTCACCTGCGTCGTGCTGGCGGGCCTGGCGGTTTCAGGCAATCCGGCCCAGGGGCGCGAATGGTTCGGCAGCGGCAGCGAACAGCCGACTGAGGCATCGATTTCGGTAGCGCAGCTGCCGGTGCAAGGACAACAGACTTACGAGCGGATCTTCCAAGGTGGTCCGTTCAGACATGACAAGGACGGCAGCGTATTTGGCAATCGTGAACGGCAGTTGCCGCGTGAAAGACGCGGCCACTACCGTGAGTACACGGTCGACACGCCTGGCTCGCGCGATCGCGGTGCCCGGCGCATCGTGTGCGGCGGCGCCGAGCGCACCGCCCCGCAAGCGTGCTGGTACACGGCGGACCACTATGCGAGCTTTCGCCGCATCGTGCCCTGAACATTGAACTTGGTAATTTGAACTGAACTGGAGAGACGCGTGTCCACGTGTCCAGACGAAATGTTGACAACTATGGAAAGACCAGCGGAGATGAACGTAACCCTTCGTGGCGTGCGTCCCAACATCGTGCAGTCGATTCGCGCCTTTCGCGTGAGCGACCTGCAGGAAGTGGCGCAATCGACCAACCAGCATTTTCTCTATGCCAACCTGGGCAATGCCCAGAGCAAGCAGGACGTGCTCGACCTGATCGCACAGCAGTTCATGTTCCCGGCCCACTTCGGCAAGAACTTTGACGCGCTGTACGACTGCATGACCGATCCGCTGCACAAGTCGGGCCCGCAACCGGGCTTCATCGTGGTGCTCGAGCAGATCCCGGCGCATGCCAAGTTCGACAAGGAAGCGCGCGAGCAGCTGCTCGACATCTTCCGCGACACCGCCGACTACTGGGCCGACAGGAAGATACCCTTCCGCTGCTTCTATTCTTTTCTGTAGCCCGTTCTGCACAAGCCAGCCAAGCAGAACGGGCGAATGAGGCTCAAGACGGCGACAAGGCCATCGAAGGAATCGAACTCGGAACCGACGCGTCGGGCGAGAAGATGCCCACCGACAAGCTTGTCGACGTGTCCCCCCTGGCGCTGCGCATGAGCAGCCCTTTCAACGCGGGCTACTGGCTCGCAGCGGCCTGACGGGACTTTCCCGCGTCGGCAGCGGCCGCTCCTTGCGAGTCGGCCCAAAGCCCCCGAAGCGCTGAGCGCCTCGGGGGCTTCGTCCTTTCTGCAGCCCATGCGCGGCCCGATGCCACGGGATCAATCCAGCTTGATCTGGCTCGCGGTGATCACCTTTTCCCATCGGGCCACTTCGCTTTGGACCGCCACGCGGGTCTGCTCGGGCGTGCTGAAGCTCGGCGTGGCCCCTTGCGCGATGAGCATGTCCTTGACCTCCTGTTGCGCCAATGCCGACTTGATCGCGCCGCTCAGTTTGTCCACGATGGGTTGGGACGTGCCAGCGGGTGCGAGTATTCCAAAGGTCGAGCTCACTTCGAAGTCACTCAGTCCGGCCTCCGATGCGGTGGGCACCGCGGGCAGGCTGGGCACCCGTTGCGCGGTCGTGACCGCCAGCGCGCGAAGCTTGCCGCCCTGGATGAAGGCCTGCGTGGCCGACAAGGTGTCGAAGATGACGTCGACTTGGCCGCCCAGCAGGTCATTGAGCGCCGGGCTGCTGCCCTTGTACGGCACGTGCAGCAACTTCACCCCGGCCTGGCGCTGGAACAACTCGGCTGCGAGATGCTGCGGCGAGCCCGCGCCCGAGGAGGCGTAGCTCAACGCGCCGGGCCGAGATTTTGCGAGCGCGATAAATTCGGCCAGGTTGGCTGACTTCACCGAGGGCCCCACCGTGATCACCAACGGAACCCGCCCGACGATCGCAATGGGCTCGAAATCCGTCTTCATGTTGAACAGCGCCTTGGGGCCGTACAGCACGCTGCTGATCGAATGGCTGGTCAGCGCCCCCATCAGGAGCGTTTGACCGTCCGGCTTCTCCTTGGCCACCGCCGCGGCGCCGACATTGCCCGCCGCACCGGCACGGTTCTCCACGACCACGGGTTGGCCCAGCGCGCTGGTCAACTGCTGGGCGAGGACGCGGCCGATGACATCGGTGGCCCCGCCCGGCGGGTAGGGCACGATCAGCTTGACCGGGCGCGTAGGGTAGCTCTGGGCATGCGCTGGCGTTGCGCACGCCATGAGGCCGACCAGCATCGCCGGCACCAGCGACGACAACAGCGCTCTGCCGAGCGACGGATGGAAACGGCGTCTGGCCATGGGAACTCCCTTCGAATACGGGTGTGACAAGTCCACCTGGGCGGTGGGTCATGCGAACGCCCGAATCTTAATTAATCATATTATTGATAATATTGGTGATTACACTGACGCGACCTGCCGCGTTTGTTGTCTACCCTCGACGTCAGCACTTTCCCTGGGCCGCCCATGACCGATACGAAGCATCCCCCATCCTCCAACACGCCCGGCCACGCCGTGACGCCCGACGAGGCCCACCACGGCATCGCCAAGGGCCTCGTCAACTACGGCGACCGCGGCTTCTCGCTGTTCCTGCGCAAGGCCTTCATCAAGGGCGCGGGCTACACCGACGCCGCGCTGGAGCGGCCGGTGATCGGCATCATCGACACCGGCAGCGCCTACAACCCCTGCCACGGCAACGCGCCGCAACTGATCGAGGCGGTGCAGCGCGGCGTGATGCTGGCCGGCGGCCTGCCGATGCCGTTCCCGACCATCTCGGTGCACGAGAGCTTTTCGCAGCCGACCAGCATGTACCTGCGCAACCTGATGTCGATGGACACCGAGGAGATGATCCGCGCCCAGCCGATGGATGCGGTGGTGCTGATCGGCGGGTGCGACAAGACGGTGCCGGCGCAGCTGATGGGCGCCGCCTCGGCCGGCATTCCGGCGATCCAGCTCATCACCGGCTCGATGCTGACCGGATCGCACCGTTCGCAGCGGGTCGGCGCCTGCACCGATTGCCGGCGCTACTGGGCGCGCTTTCGGGCCGAGGAAATCGACGCGGAAGAGATCGCGGACGTGAACGACCAGCTGGTCGCCAGCGTCGGCACCTGCTCGGTCATGGGCACGGCCAGCACCATGGCCTGCCTGGCCGAAGCGCTGGGCATGACGGTGCCCGGCGGCGCCTCGCCGCCCGCCGTCACGGCCGACCGCATCCGCGTGGCCGAGCGCACCGGCACGCAGGCGGTGGCGATGGCGCGCAGCGGACTGACGATCGACAAGGTGCTCACGGCCAAGGCCTTGGAGAACGCCATGCGCGTGCTGCTGGCGATTGGCGGCTCGACCAACGGCATCGTGCATCTCACGGCCATTGCCGGGCGCATGGGCTACGACGTCGACCTCGCGGCGCTCGACCAAATGGGGCGTGAAACACCGGTGCTGCTGGACCTGAAGCCCTCCGGCGAGCACTACATGGAGGACTTCCACCACGCCGGCGGCATGGCCACCTTGCTGCGCGAGCTCAAGCCGCTGCTGCACCTGGACGCGCTGACGGTGACCGGGCGCACGCTGGGCGAGGAGATCGACGCCGCAGGCCCGGGCTTTGCGCAGCAGGTGGTGCGCCCGCTGGAGCGGCCGATCTACCCGCAGGGCGGCATCGCCGTGCTGCAGGGCAACCTGGCGCCGGGCGGGGCGATCATCAAGCAGTCGGCGGCCGATCCGGCGCTGATGGAGCACGAGGGCCGGGCGGTGGTGTTCGAGAACGCGCTGGACCTGGCGCAACGCATCGACAGCGAGGACCTCGACGTGAATGCCGACGACATCCTGGTGCTCAAGAACATCGGCCCGAAGGGCGCGCCGGGCATGCCCGAGGCGGGCTACCTGCCGATTCCGCGCAAGCTGGCGCGCGCCGGCGTGAAGGACATGGTGCGCATCTCGGACGGCCGCATGAGCGGCACGGCCTTCGGCACCATCGTCTTGCACGTGACACCCGAGGCGGCGTTGGGTGGGCCGCTGGCGCACGTGCGCAACGGCGACCGCATCCGGCTGTCGGTCAGCGAGCGCGTGCTGTCACTGCAGGTGTCCGACGAAGAGCTGGCGCGGCGCGCGACGGAAACGCCGGTGCCAGCGCCGTCGGCCGAACGCGGCTACCGCAAGCTGTTCACGCAGTCGGTGACGCAGGCCGACCAGGGCGTGGACTTCGACTTCCTGCGCGCCACGCAGACGCTCGGCACCGTGCCCGCGGGGCGAAAGTAGGATGGGCACGACGCCGGATTCGCTGGGCGAGGCCTGTGCCCGGATCACCCAGGCGCTGGAAGAAGACATCGTGCTCGGCGGCCTGCATCCACGCGAACGGCTGGTCGAGGACGATCTGATGGCCCGCTTCGCGGCCAAGCGCCACGTGGTGCGCGATGCACTGGCGGCGCTCGACCGGCTCGGGCTGGTGGAGCGCCGCAAGAACGTCGGCGCCCTCGTCCGCTCCTTCGATACCAAGACCGTCGAAGAGCTCTACCAGTTGCGCACGCTGCTGGAGACCGAGGCGGCGCGCCAGATTCCCTTGCCCGTTGCGGCACCCGCGCTGGAGGCGCTGGTGGCGATCCAGTGCGAGCACGACGCGGCCGTGAGGAAGGGAGACAAGCGCCAGGTCTTTCGAAGCAACCTGGCCTTTCACCAGGCCTTGTTCGCGTTGACCGGGAACGAGGTGCTGCGCCAGGCCATCATCGAATACGCCCGGCAAACCCACCCGATCCGCTTCTCTTCGCTGGTCTCCGAGACCCACCGGGAACGCTCCCGGGTCGAGCACTGGCAGCTGATCGAGGCGTTGCGCGACGGGCGCCGCGAGGAACTGGTCCGGCTGTGCGGCGACCACCTGGCCCCCTCGCGCGACGCCTACCTGGCGATGCACGGGATGGCCTGACGCGCCCGCCGGATCAGGCCAGTGGCGATGCCGGCACGGCCTGCGCCAGGGCGATGTATTCGTCCACCGGCACTTCCTCGGCGCGGCGCTGGGTGTCGAACTGGCCTTCGAAGCGCTGCGCTTCGAGCCACTTGCCCAACGTGTGGCGCAGCAGCTTGCGGCGCTGGCTGAAGGCGACCTGCACCAACTCCTGCAGGCGCTTCACGTCCAGCACGGCGGGCGTGGCGCGCGGCACCATGCGCACCACGGCGCTGTCGACGCGCGGTGGCGGGTCGAAGCTCTCGGGCGGCACGAACAGCACGTTCTCCATCGCGTAGCGCCATTGCAGCATCACGCTCAGGCGCCCGTAGTCGGAGGTCGCGGGGGCGGCCACCATGCGGTCGATCACTTCCTTTTGCAGCATGAAGTGCTGGTCGGCAATGACCGGGGCGAAATCGAGCAGGTGGAAAAGGATCGGCGTGGAGATGTTGTAGGGCAGGTTGCCAACCACGCGGATGGCCTCGCCGCCGGGCGCGATGCGCTGCGCGAGCTGGGCGAAGTCCACGCGCAGCACGTCGGATTCGACCACGTCGAGCTGGCCATGGTTGCGCAGGCGCGCCGCCAGGTCACGGTCGAGCTCGATCACGGTGAGGCGGCCGACGCGCTCGACCAACGGCTGCGTGAGAGCGGCCAGGCCGGGGCCGATTTCCACCATCGGCTGGCCCGGCTGCGGCGCGATGGCGCTCACGATGGCATCGATGATGCCGCCGTCGGACAGGAAGTGCTGGCCGAAACGCTTGCGCGGAATGTGTTTCACGAGCGGCGCGGCGAGGTCAGGACTGCGGCGCTTCGCGGTACTCGACGTAGGCGCGGGCGCGCACTTCCTGCGTCCAGGTGTCGTAGGCCTCTTCCAGGCGGCGATCGCGCAGCACCGAGCGGGCCGCGGCGCGCTGCTCGTCCTGGCTGAGCGTGGCGTCACGCCGCCCCTCGACCTGGATCAGGTGAACGCCGAAGCGCGAGACCACCGGGTCGCTCAGCTGGCCCGGCTGCAGCCGGTTCATGGCGTCCTCGAATTCGGGCACGAACTGGCCCGGGCGTGACCAGCCCAGCTCGCCGCCGTCCTTGGCGCTGCCGTCTTGCGAGTTGTCGCGCGCCAGCCCCTCGAACGTGGCGGCGCCCGATTCGATGCGGCGCTTGAAGTCGCTCAGTTGCGACACCGCCTGCGCGGTGCTGCGCTTGTCATCGACCAGCAGCAGGATGTGGCGCACGCGCGTCTGCGTCACGGTGGCGTCCTTGGCGCCCACTTGCGTCTTGGACAGCACCTTGATGATGTGGAAGCCGGCGCCCGAGCGCACCGGGCCGCCGATGCCGCCTGCCGGCAAGGACTGGGTCGCCTCGACGAACAACGGCGGGTAGCGGTCGGCACGGCGCTGGCCCAGCGCGCCGCCACCGGTCTTGTCCGGCGCGTCGGAGTTCTCGCGCGCCAACGCCGCGAAGTCCTCGCCGGCGCGCGCCCGCTTGGCGATGGCGTCGGCCTTCTGGCGCAGTTTCTCGACCTCCGCGTCGGAGGCGTTCTCGGGCACCGCCACCAGCACGTGGGCCAGGTTGATGTCCTCGACTGCGCTGGCGCTCGGGTTGTTGCGCTGGTCCTGCAGGAACTGGTCGACTTCCAGGTCCGTCACGGTGACCTTCGGCTCGACCTCGCGCTCGCGCAAGCGCGCCAGCAGCAATTGCGAACGCAGCTCGGCGCGAAAGCTGTCGACGGTCATGCCCTCGGCAGCGACGCGGCGGCGCAGTTCCGCCACGCTCACCTGGTTTTGTCGCGCCACCCCCTGCTCGGCCTGGTCCACCGCCACGTCGTCGACCTTGATGCCGCGCTCCTGGGCCTCCTGCAGTTGCGCCTTCTCCGAGATGATGCGCTCGAGCGCGGCGCGCGCCAGCTGGTCGGGCGGAATGCGCTGGATTTCCGAGCCGCCCTGGCGCAGCGCGCGCTGCACCTTGCTCTGCACTTCGGTGTTGGTGATGGGCTCGGAATTGACCAGCGCCACGATGTATTCGGCCGGCCGCTGGCCTTGCGGCTGCGGCGGCGGGGCCGGCGCAGCGGGCGGCGCGGTCAGCACCGACGGGCCGGGGCCGGCCCGCATGATGTCGGTGATGCCGCGCCCCTGGGCGTGCGCCATGCCGGCCAGCGTCAGTACCGACAAGGCCGCGAGCGGAAGGGATAGGCGAAGGTGTCTCATGGCGGGCTCGTGCAGTTCAGTCGTAATTGGTGAAGCGGCTGGGGCCCTGGTAAGGCTCGCGCAGGCGCTGGTAGCGCTGGATGTTGCTTCGCAGCGTGTTGATCGGGCTGGTGCCCACGCTGGCGAAGCCGACCAGTTCCAGCTGGAACATGATCCGCGTATTCGCTGTGACCTGGCCGGTGGTCAAACGTTCCAGCACCACGCGGCCGATCCAGCAGCAGCCATCGTATTCCAGCCCGACGATGCCGTCCGTCAGCTTGTTGTCGAGCATGCTGTAGTTCATCCGCCCCACCGCATACCAGCGCCCGCCGCCCTGGCCGCGCCCGGGGCCGAGGTCCTGGCCCTTGTCGCCCCACAGGTCGTTCAGCGGCCACTGCCAGCCGACGTCGATGGAGCGGTTGCCGTCGCCCGCGCCGGGCACGGTATCGGCCTGGTAGCGGTAGGCGGCGCTGATCGTGCGGTAGGCGCCCGGGCTGTAGCGCGCGCTGACGGTGGTGCGGTTCGAGCGCTGGGTGTCGGGGTTGTACTGGAAGGTGCTGTCCAGGCTCCACTGCGGCGTCCAGTTGATCTGTGCACCCAGCAGGATGTCGCTCAGCCGGTCGGTCACCGGCGGCACGCCCGGCATGGTGACCAGCTGGTCGTCGAAGCGGAAGCGCTGCGCCACGCCGAACTTCGCGGCCTCGACGCCGGTCTCGGGGTCGATCAGGCGAGAAGTCACGCCGACGGTGGCGAGGTTGCTGTCGGAAATGCGGTCGTTGCCCGAGAACGCGTTCTCGGTGTAGACGGTGGCGAAATTGAAGTCGTTCTGCGCCGAGTCGTAGACCGGCAGCATGCTCTGGTCGCGATAGGGCGTGTAGACGTAGTAGGCGCGCGGCTCCAGCGTCTGCGTCAGGGCGCGCCCGAAGAAGTTGGTGTCGCGCTCGAAGATCAGGCCGCTGTCCAGGCTGAAGGTCGGCAGCGTCCGGCTGGCCGTGCTGCTGCCGTTGGCCAGCGGCGCATCGAACTGGTAGCTGGTGGCATTGAGCATCACCTTCGGAATGACGAAGCTGCCCGGCGTCAGGAACGGCCGGCTCAGGCTGGCGATGCCGAACAGGCGCTCGGCGTCCGGCTGGTGCTGCAGCACCGGGTCGCCATGAAAACGCGTGTAGTCGGCATTGAATGAGAAATCGAAGCCGCCGCCGATGTCGAACTTCTGGTAGTCGGCGGTGATCTGCGGCAGCCGGTCGTACGGCGGCACGATCGGCGCATCGGCGTACTGCAGGGTCTGGTAGGACAACGCACGCACCTGGCCGCTCCAGTCGCCCTTGGCCCAGTTCAGGGCCGCGTCGCTTTGCAGCAGGCGCTCGGTCAGCGAGGGCGTGCGCTGGAAGTCGCGCCAATAGTCGTCGTCGCTGACGCGGTTGATGTTGACGTAGCCCGAGAGCGCATCCAGCCCCAGCCACTTGCCGTCGAAGGTCTGGCTGTGCTGCGTCCAGATGCCCCAGCGATCGCGATCGCGCAGGCTGTCGTTGGGCATGTAGTCGAAGCGCGCTTCGCCGTGGTAGGTGTCTTCCAGGTAGCGGAACTCGGTGCCGACGTTCACGCCGCGCTTGCTCATGAAGGTCGGCACCACGGTCGCGTCGCGGTTCGGCGCGATGTTCCAGTAGTAGGGCTGCGTGTATTCGAAGCCGTTGGTGTTGTCCAGGCCGATCACCGGCGGCAGCAGGCCGCTCTTGCGCGCACCCGTGAGCGGGAAGCTCATGCTCGGCAGGGACGGCGTGCTGACGCCCATGAACTGCACACGGGCCCCGTGCGCGATGCCCACGTCTTCCTCGCTGTCGGTCTCGATCGAGGCGGCGCTGAGCATCCAGGCGGGCATCCAGCCGGGGTAGTCCTCGCGGCGGCAGGTGGTGTAGGTGGCCTGGTGGGCGACCGAGCGGGACTGGTCAAGGAAGTCGATGCGGTCGGCGTCGCCGTGTCCGCCGTTGGCCAGGAAACGGTAGCTGACCTTGTCGAAGAAGCCCTCGAAGCTCTCGACCTTGAGCTGCAGCTTCGGGCCGTCGTAGGTGTTGCCGGCCTGGTTGACGTGCACGTTGCCGGTGGCGGTGACGGTGTCGGTCGGCTGGTCGTAGCTCAGGCGATCGGCGCGCAGCGCGGTCTCGCCCTTGCGCAGCGCGGCGTTGCCCTCAACCACGGTCTCCAGGTCGGTGCGCCCGTAGACGTGGTCGCCGGTCAGCAGGCTGGGCAACTCACCCAGCGTGCCGCGCGGCAGCGTCTCGGGCAGCTGGGGCGTGGCCTTGAGCACCAGCGGCGGTTCCGCCGGCGCCCCGGTCGGTGCGTCCTGCGCCTTGGCGAACTGCACGTGCAGCAACGCGGCCGACAGCAGTGCCAGCGGCAGGGGCGGTCGGCTCCGGCGCCGGGAGGCACGGGACGGGTGAGGCATCGGCAAGCGGAGAGGTTTCGAGTTGCGTGGCAGCGCAGCGGCACTGGCGGGTTGCACAGGGCAGGCGTCGTTCTCGTCAGGGACGAGGCGGCTGCTGCCGGACGGATTTGTAGAATCGATTATCCATGACAGCCACTCCGTCTCCGGCCTCCGGCGCCGCCTCCCCTTCCGCGCCCGCCATCGCCTGGGCCGACCCGCAACGCGCCGCCGCCTTCGCGCAGTGGCTGGCCCAGGTGGCCCCAGGCCACCGGCTGCGCCCCGAATCGCTGCGGCTGGCCTCGGCCGATGCCAGTTTCCGGCGCTACTTTCGCATCGACGCCGGGGGCGAAGCCGCCACCCGCATCATCATGGACGCGCCGCCCGAGAAGGAAGACAGCGCCCCCTTCGTGCAGATTGCGCAGCTGATGGCCGACGCCGGCGTGCGCGCGCCGCAGGTGCTCGAATGGGAGCGCACGGGCGGCTTCATGCTGCTCGACGACCTCGGCCACCAGACCATGCTGGAGGTGGTCGACCCGGCCAACGAGGACGCCGCGCGGCCGCTGTTCGAGCAGGCCATCGAGAACCTGATCCGCTGGCAGCTGGCCTCCAAACCCGACGTGCTGCCGCCTTACGACGCCGCCCTGCTGCAGCGCGAGCTGCAGCTCTTTCCCGACTGGTACCTCGGCCGCCACCGCGGCGCCGTGCTCCAGGGCAAGCATGCGCAGACGCTGGAAAGCACCTTCGCGCAGATCGTGCAGACCAACCTGGCCGCGCCGCGCGTCTTCGTGCACCGCGACTACATGCCGCGCAACCTGATGGTGCAGCAAGGCGCACTGGGCGTGCTCGACTTCCAGGACGCGGTGTACGGCCCGATCACCTACGACGTGGCCAGCCTGATGCGCGACGCCTTTCTCAGCTGGGACGAAAGCTTCGTCATCGACATGACGGTGCGCTACTGGCAGGCCGCGCGCAAGGCCGGCCTGCCGGTCGACGAGGACTTCGGCGCCTTCTACCGCGCGGTCGAATGGATGGGCCTGCAGCGCCACCTGAAGGTGGCCGGCATCTTCGCCCGCCTGACCCTGCGCGACGGCAAGCCGCGCTACCTGGCGGACACGCCGCGCTTCATCGCCTACATCCGCGCCACGGCCGCCCGCTACCGCGAACTCAAGCCGTTACTGCGCCTGATCGACGAGATCGAAGGCATTCAAAGCGAGGGCGGCTACGCCTTCGGGCGCGTCTAGCCGCAGGCCTGAATGCCGCGTTTCTACACCTCCGTCCCGCTGGCTGCCGACAGCAGCGTGCTGCTCGATGCCGGCGCGGCGCGCCATGTGCAGGTGCTGCGCCTGCAGCCGGGCGATGCACTGACGCTGTTCGATGGCCGCGGCGGCGAGTTTGTCGCCACGGTCGAGCGCATGGGGCGCAGCGAGGTCGCGGTGCAGGTCGGTGCCCACAGCGCGCTCGAGCGCGAGGCCAGCGGCGAGGTCCATCTGGCGGTGGGCATGCCGGCCAACGAGCGCATGGACTGGCTGGTCGAGAAGGCGACCGAACTGGGCGTCGCCAGCATCCAGCCCCTGGTCACGGCGCACGGCGTGCTGCGCCTGTCGGGCGAACGCGCCGAGAAGAAGCAGGCGCACTGGCAGGCCATTGCGGTGTCGGCCTGCGAGCAATGCGGCCGCAACCGGGTGCCGATGCTGTGGCCGGTGCAGCCGCTGGCCAAGTGGCTAGCCACCCTGCCCGCGGGCGACCACCCGGCAACGCGCCGCCTGATGCTGAGCCTGGCCGACGGCACGCGCCCGCTGGCGGCGGCCGAAACATCGGCAGCACCGAGCTGGGTGCTCAGCGGACCCGAAGGCGGCCTCAGCGCCGATGAAGAAGCGCTGGCGCTGGCGCGCGGCTTTGCGCCGGTCTCGCTCGGCGCCCGCGTGCTGCGTGCCGAGACCGCCGCGATGGCCGCGCTGGTGCGACTCGTCAGCGCCTGAAAACACGCGCAGAATGGTTCGGGTGGCGCCGCAGCGCCATCGCGCCGGCCCCGCGCCTGGCGCGTGAACCGTTCACTGCAAACCCCGGCTTGCGCGTGCATCCCGCGCCGCATTGGCCACCAACCTTCACCTGCTGAGGAGATCACCATGGGACTTCTGGATTCGGTATTGGGACAAGTGCTCGCCGGCAGCGCGCAAGGTCAGCCGCAGCAGCCGGGCGCGGGTGATGCGGGCGGCCTGGGTGGCCTGGGCGACCTCGGCGCGTTGGTGGCCAGCCTGGGCGGCAGCCAAGGGGCGACGGCTGGCGCAGGCGGCGGACTGGGTGGCTTGGGCGGACTGGGCGGCGTGCTCGGCAGCCTGCTCGCCAACGACGGCCCGGCGGGCGGCCTGGGTGGCGTGCTCGGCAAGTTCCAGCAGGCCGGCCTGGGCGACGCCGCCGATTCGTGGGTCGGCACCGGCGACAACCAGCAGGTCTCGCCCGACCAGGTGCACCAGGCGCTGGGCTCGGACGTGATCGGTGACCTGTCCTCCAAGCTGGGCATCAACGCCAGCACGCTGCTGCCCCTGCTGGCGGCCGCGCTGCCGATGCTGATCAACCACTTCACGCCCAAGGGCGAAGTGCCGGCGCAAGGCGTCGGCAGCCAGGACGACGTGCTCGCCTCGCTGAGCAACATGCTGCCCAAGGGCTGAGCCCCTTCACCTCGCCACCCGACTGCCCGGTCCCGCCCTGCCCGCTCGATGAATCGAAACCTCTGGTTGCTCACCCTCTGTCAGGGCCTGTTCCTGACCAACAACGTCACTTTCATCGCCATCAACGGGCTGGTCGGGTTCTCACTGGCGCCACGCGGCTGGATGGCCACGCTGCCGGTGATGGGCTATGTCGTCGGCGGCGCGCTGTCCACCGCGCTGGTGGCGCGTGCGCAGCAGCGCTTCGGCCGGCGCGGCTCGTTCCAGATCGGGCTGGTGGTGGCCTTGCTCTCGGCGCTGGTCTGTGCGGGCGCCGTGGCGACGGCCAATTTCTGGCTGCTGTGCGCGGCCACCGTGGTGGCCGGCTTCTACAGCGCCAACGCCACCCTCTATCGCTTCGCCGCGGCCGAACTGGCAAAACCCGACTGGCGCGAGAAGGCGGTCTCGCTGGTGATGGCCGGCGGGTTGATCGGCGCCGTGATCGGGCCCAACCTGGCGGCCCTCACGCGCGGCTGGTTTGCCGTGCCCTTTGCCGGCGCCTACATCGCGCTGGCGCTGGTCGCCCTGCTGGCGATGGCGCTGATGCATTTCATCAGCTTCCCGCCGACGCCGGTGAAGCAGGCCGGCACGCAAGGCCGGCCGCTGGGCGAGATCATGCGCCAGCCGATCTTCATCGTGGCGGCCGCCACCGGCGCGCTGAGCTATGGCGTGATGAACCTCCTGATGGCGGCCACGCCGATCGCCATGCAGATCTGCAGCCTGCCCTTCGAGCAGGCGGCGCTGGTGCTCGAATGGCACGTGATCGGCATGTTCGCGCCGGGCTTCTTCACCGGCCACCTGATCCGGCGCTTCGGCACCCTGCCGATCATGGCGGTCGGCCTGGTGCTGTACTTCGCCTGCATCGGCGTGGCGCTGTCGGGCGTGGAACTGCACCACTTCGTGGCAGCGCTGTTCATGCTGGGCATCGGCTGGAATTTCCTTTTCACCGGCAGCACCACGCTGTCGCTGTCGGCCTACTCCGCGCAGGAGAAAGACCGGGCGCAGGGCGCGCTCAACTTCTGCGTGTTCGCCACGCTGGCCGTCACCTCGCTGGCCTCCGGCGTGCTGGTCACCACCCAAGGCTGGCAGTTGCTCAACCTCGGCTCGCTGGTGCCGGTGCTGCTGACGGGCGCCGCCATGCTGTGGCTGCTGCGCGTGCGGCGCGCCGCGCCAAGGCCGGCGTAGCGCGACAGCTTCTAACCGGCCGCCAGCGGCGTCGCGACCGGAAAGCGCGCTGCCAGCCAAGCTTCGAGTTGCGCGAACACCGGCTGGGCCTCGCGTTCGTTGAACAGCTCGTGGTAGAGCGTCTCGTAGCACACGGCGTGCACCGCATCGGTGGCCGCGGCGGCGAAGCGACGGCTGCCTTCGGGGTTCACCAGCCGGTCGTCGCCAGCGAACAGCAGCAGGGTCGGCACGCGCCAACGCGGCGCCGCCGCCTGCACCACGGCGCCCTCGTCCACCAGGTAGCGCGCCAGCCGTGCGCCGATGCGGTCGTGCGTCAGCGGGTCGCCCTGGTAGGCCTGCACCACCAGCGGATCATGCGAGAGGTAGCGCGCGTTCAGGCCATTGCCCACGCGCAGTCCCGGCGCCATCTGCGAGAGCACGGCAATGAGCCCGCGCTGCAGCCGCGTCAGGCCCGGGTCGAGCGCGGGCGACGACAGCACCAGCGCCTCGACCGGGCGCATCGCGCGGGCCACGAAACTGGCCGCCACCAGGCCGCCCAGGCTGTGGCCGAGCAACACCAGCGGCAGGCCCGGATACAGGCGACGCGTCTCGTCGACCATGCGCCCGAGATCCTCCACCAGCCGCAGCCCCTCGGGCAGGTCGCCGCGCGCCCCGCTGGAAGCGCCGTGACCAAAATGATCGTGGCCGCGCACCGTGAAGCCCAGCGCGTTGAGGCGCTGCGCCACGTGGGCATAGCGATTGGCGTGTTCGCCCAAGCCGTGCACCAGCTGCACGACGGCGTGCGGGCGCCCCGCGGCGGCCCACTCGCGCAGCGCCAGCTGGTGCCCGCCCGGCGTGGCGAACTCGCCCAGCGTGCTCAAGCCGTGGCCGCTTCCGTCGCCTGCGCCGCGTGGGTGGCCGGCATCGCGGCAATGACCTCGGCCACCGCCGCCGTCAGCTTCTTGGCATAGGGCACGTGCAGGAACTCGTTGGGCCCGTGCGCATTGCTCTTGGGCCCCAGCACGCCGCAGACCATCATCTGCGCCGTCGGGAAGCCGGCGCTGAGCATGTTCATCAGCGGGATGGTGCCGCCCTGGCCGATGTAGCCGCAAGGCGCGCCGAAATGTGCCTGGCTGGCGGCGTTCAGGGCGCGGTCGAACCACGGCACCATGGCCGGTGCATTCCAGCCGGTGGCCGCGCCGCCCGACTCGAAGGTCACCTTGGCCTGGTAGGGCGCGTTGTCCTCCAGCAGGGCCTTGAGTTCCTGCGTGGCCTGGGCCGCATCGACCAGCGGCGGCAGGCGCAGCGACAGCTTGAAGGCGGTGTAGGGGCGCAGCACGTTGCCGGCGTCCTTGAGTGCCGGAAAGCCCTCGGCCCCGGTGACCGACAAGGTCGGCTTCCAGGTGCGGTTGAGCAGCGCCTCGACCGGGTCGGTGGTGGTCGGCAACGCGAAGGCGGTGGAGCCGCCGCAGTCGTAGTGCGCCCACGGAAAGCGCTTGTAGATTTCCTCGCCCAGGATGGCGGCCGTGGCGCGCGCCTGCGCCATGCGCTCGGCCGGCACTTCGCAGTGGAAGCTGGCCGGCAGCAGGCGGCCGGTCTTGCTGTCCTCGAGCCGGTCGAGCACCTGGCGCATCACGCGAAAGCTCGAAGGCACCAGCCCCGAGGCGTCGCCCGAATGAATGCCCTCGGTCAGCACCTCGACCTTGAGCGTGCCGCCGGCCAGGCCGCGCAGCGAGGTCGTGAGCCACAGCTGGTCGTAGTTGCCGGCGCCCGAATCCAGGCACACCACCAGCGACACTTCGCCCAGGCGGGAGCGCAGTGCGTCGACATAGGGCAGCAGGTCGTACGAGCCCGATTCCTCGCAGGTCTCGATCAGGCCGACGATGCGCGGGTGCGCCGCGCCCTGCGCCTTGAGCGCCTGCACCGCCGCCACGCTGGCGTAGATGGCGTAGCCGTCGTCGGCGCCGCCGCGGCCGTACAGCAGGCCGTCTTCGTACTTGGGGGTCCACGGGCCGAGGTCGTTGCGCCAGCCGGTGAATTCAGGTTGCTTGTCCAGGTGGCCGTACATCAGCACGGTCTCGCGCATGTCGGTGCCGCTGGCGGGCAGTTCGAAGAACAGCACCGGCGTGCGGCCTTCCAGGCGAACGATTTCCAGCTTCAGCCCTTCGACCTTCTGCGCCTCGACCCATTGCGCCGCGCTGCGCAGCACCGTCTCGAGATAGCCGTTGGCCTGCCAGTCCTTGTCGAAGCCCGGCGACTTGGCGGGCACCTGGATGTAGTCGGTGAGCTGCCGCACGATGTCCTGGTCCCATTGCTGGCTGACGTCGTTCAGGGCGCGCTGCGCGTCGAGCAAGCCCGCCGGCATTTCGCGATGCAGGGGTGCATTCATGGCATATCTCCGCGTGGGGTTCGAAAGCGCGTCATTTTGCGCCTGCTGCGCGCTGCGGGTAGAGTCCGCTCCCTCAATGCGGAGATGCACATGGGCAAGCAGGCGATACGTGTGGGCGTCGGTGGCTGGACCTTCGAGCCGTGGCGCGACAACTTCTATCCCAAGGGCCTGGCGCACGCGCGCGAGCTGGCCTATGCCAGCCGGCAGCTCAGCGCCATCGAGATCAACGGCACCTACTACAGCAGCTTCAAGCCGGAGCACTTTCGCAAGTGGGCCGGGGAAACGCCCGAGGGCTTCGTGTTCAGCCTCAAGGCCTCGCGCTTTGCCACCAACCGCAAGCGGCTGGCCGAAGCCGGTGACTCGATCCGGCGCTTTGTCGACAGCGGCATCACGGAGCTGGGCAGCCGGCTGGGGCCGGTGGTGTGGCAGTTCATGCCGACCAAGGCCTTCGATGCGGAGGACTTCGAGGCCTTCCTGGCGCTGCTGCCCAAGAAGGAAGGCAGCCACGCATTGCGGCACGTGATGGACGTGCGCCATGCGAGCTTCCTCTGCGACGAGTACCGCCAGCTCGCCAGGCGCTACGGCGTGTCCACGGTGTTCACCGACGCCGACAAGTTTCCCTCCTTCGACGAACCCGAAGGCGGCGTGGCCTACGCGCGCCTGATGATGGCGGACGCGAAGTACAAGGCCGGCTATGCGCCCGCGGCGCTGGACGACTGGACCCGGCGCGCCCAGGGCTGGGCGGCGCAGCGCGAGACCTTCGTCTATTTCATCAACGGGGCAAAAGAAAAGGCACCGGCCGCAGCGGGTGCCTTGCTCGAGCGGCTGGGCTGGTCGCCCGCTGCCGAGTGAATCAAGTGAGGTACTTCAAGCAGCGGCCTGCAGCGGCGACTTGACCGACTTGTCGCCGGACGCGCCAACGCTGATCTCGCCGGAGAGCTGGCCGCCCTCCTCGATCACCACCTTGCCGTAGCGGATCTTGCCGGTGACGCGGCCGGTCGAGTGGATGACCAGCTTCTCGCGCACGGTCAGGTTGCCGTCGAACACGCCGCGGATCTCGGCGATGTCGATCTCGGCCGAACCCTTGAAGGCGCCCTGCTCGGCGATCTGGATCACGCGCGAGTCCATCGTGGCCTCGACCAGGCCTTCGACCACCAGCGTGTCGCAATCGGTGATCTCGACGCCCTTGAGCTTGATGTTGGGGCCGACGGTCAGCTTGCTGCCGCTTTCCTTGGCCGCGGCAGCCGCCGCATTGTTGGCAGCAGCCACAGGATTCACAGACGGATTGATCGGCGAGCCGGACAGATTGGTGGCCGCACCCATCAGGGGCGCGGGGCGGGATGTGAGCGAATCTGCTTCGCGATCACGCTTGCCGAAAAAGGGGGACTGTGAGGCCAATTTTTTAACTCCTGCAAAACGCACATGGTATGAACGCATCGCAGCCGAACCTGACTTCATTGCGCAAGAGACGTAACGAAATACCGCGCGATGACAGCAGGTGAGAACTTTTCGCTGCGCCTTTGCTCCGCATTCATGCGCCGTGGCTGTTGCCAGCGTCGGCGTCATGCCATATAGCGCGCCCTTGCGTGACGTCGTTGATGCGCGCGACCAGCGCGTCGGCCTGCGTGCACGGCAAGCTGAAGCGCCAGTGCACGGCATCGCCGTGCGTCACTTCGTCGAGTTGCGCCTGGGCCTGCGCGAGTTCGCGCCGCAGCACGCCTTCGAGCGCGTAGTCGGTGCTGCAGGCCAGCGTGCATTGCGCCACGCGCTCCACGCGCGGCGCGTCGAGCAAGGCCTGCGCCACCGCGTCGGTATAGGCGCGCACCAGCCCGCCGACACCGAGCTTGACACCGCCGAAGTAGCGCACCACGGTGGCCAGCACGCCGTCGAGCTGCTGATGGCGCAGCACCTCGAGCATCGGCCGGCCGGCCGTGCCGCCGGGCTCGCCGTCGTCGTTGGCGGCCGACTGGCCGCCGGCCATCAGCGCCCAGCACACATGCGCCGCACCGGGGTGCTGCGCACGCAGCGCCGCCACGACCTCGATCGCGCCGGCGCGATCGGCCACCGGCTGCACGCAGCCGATGAAGCGGCTCTTCTTGATCAGCAGTTCGCTGTGCACCGGTGCGGCAAGCGTGAAGGCCATGGTGTGCGTGCGCGTTGCCGCCGTGGCGCGGGCGTCGCCCTGCCCTACTTGCGCTCGAACTTGAAGACCGCGGTCGAGGCGCGCGCGTTGGGCAGCCAGCGCACCTCGCGCCCCTCCTGCAGGCCGAAGGCATCGAGCACGCGCAACGCGTTCTTCTCGGCCAGCGCGGCAAAGTCCTTGTAGGTGCCGACGCGGATGTTCGGCGTGTCATACCACTGGTACGGCAGGCGGCGCGTCACCGGCATGCGGCCGCGCGCTACGCGCAGGCGATTGGGCCAGTGGGCGAAGTTGGGAAAGGAGACGATGCCGATGCGCCCGACCCGGGCCGTTTCGCGCAGCATGACTTCGGCATTGCGCAGGTGCTGCAAGGTATCGATCTGCAGCACCACGTCGAACGAGGCGTCCTCGAACATCGCCAGCCCTTCGTCGAGGTTGAGCTGGATCACGTCGACGCCGCGCTGCACGCATTGCAGGACGTTGCCGTCGGCGATCTCCACGCCATAGCCGGTGCAGCCGCGCTCGCGCTGCAGCAGCGCCAGCAGGGAACCGTCGCCGCAGCCCAGGTCGAGCACGCGCGCGCCCTGCGGCACCAGCTTGGCGATGAGGCGCTGGGCGCTGTTGTCGGGGGTGGGGTTGGGGTCGGTCATGGCGCGTTCTCGCCGTCGATGCGTTCGAAGTAGGCGCGCACCACACCGAGGTAGCGCGCATCGTCGAGCAGGAAGGCGTCGTGTCCGTGCGGCGCGTCGATCTCGGCGTAGCTCACGCTGCGGCGGTTGTCCAGCAGCGCCTTGACGATCTCGCGGCTGCGGGCCGGCGAAAAGCGCCAGTCGGTGGAAAAGCTCACCAGCAGGAACTTGGCGCTGGCGCGCGCCAGCGCGGCCGTCAGGTCGCCGCCGTGCTCGCGCGCCGGGTCGAAATAGTCGAGCGCCCGCGTGATCAGCAGGTAGGTGTTGGCGTCGAAGTACTCGCTGAACTTGTCGCCCTGGTAGCGCAGGTAGCTCTCGATCTGGAACTCGACTTCCTGCGTCGAATAGCGATAGTGGCCGTCCGAGGCCACGCCCTCCACCGCACTGCGCAGGGCGCGACCGAACTTCTCGTTCATCACGTCGTCGCTGAGGTACGTGATGTGGCCGATCATGCGGGCGATGCGCAGGCCGCGCTGCGGCAGCACGCCGTGCTCGTAGAAATGACCGCCGTGAAACTCAGGGTCGGTCACGATGGCGCGGCGCGCCACTTCGTTGAAGGCGATGTTCTCCGCCGTGAGGTTGGGCGCACTGGCCACGACCACCGCATGGCGCACGCGCGCCGGGTACTGCAGCGTCCACGACAAGGCCTGCATGCCGCCCAGGCTGCCGCCCATCACCGCGGCCAGCGTGTCGATGCCCAGCGCGTCGAGCAGGCGCGCCTGCGCGTCGACCCAATCCTCGACGGTGACCACCGGGAAATCGGCGCCGTAGACGCGCCCGGTGGCCGGATCGACCTGCATCGGTCCGGTCGAGCCGAAGCACGAGCCGAGGTTGTTCACGCCGATCACGAAGAAGCGGTTGGTGTCGACCGGCTTGCCCGGACCGATCATGTTGTCCCACCAGCCCTCGGAACGCGCCTGGCCGGCGTAGTGGCCGGCCACATGGTGCGAGGCGTTGAGCGCGTGGCACACCAGCACCGCATTGCTGCGCTGTGCGTTGAGCGTGCCGTAGGTCTCGTAGGCCAGCACGTAGTCGGCAAGCGACGCGCCGCTGCGCAACGCGAGCGGTTGCGCAAAGGACATCGACTGGGGAACGACTTCGAAGCTCATGAATGAAAAAACCCGGCCTCGCCAAAAACGAGCCGGGTCCGGCGTCCGTCTTTAGCTGAATTTCTAAAGCGCCCGCAAGCTGGAGCAAATCGGCGCGTCCGCAAAGTATAGCGACTGCACTCGGGGCGCGCCGCCGCGGGGCGCAGCGGCCCGCTGCACGAGGCGAATCGTGCGTCGCAGCGCCCTGCCGTCGCGCCCTCGCTCGCCGGCGCGACGTGCGCCCGACCGTGCCGCCATGCCGGGTTGTTTTTGCAGCCTTTCGCGCTGTTTCAGCCTGCGCTGTCAACGCCGCCGGCGATGAAAAAATCGAGGTGGAAATTCACCGCACGCTCACCGCCCTCGAGGCCACCGAAATTCAGTGTGCTGATTCCAAAAATGGCAGGGAAATCACCAAGATTTCGAACACAATTTCTAACGAATGTCAGCATAATCTCGTGAGTCAGCGCTCACATTAACTTTATTACCACGTAGTCCTGCACAAACGTCAAATTTCTGCTTGCAATCGAGACAAATCACCCATAATGCGCGAGCCCACCCCCAATTTCGTTGGGACGGCAATCGGTGATCGGTCAGTTTCACGAGACTTTGCAAGGAATGCAGGTCGCGTTCTCGGGACTCCATCGCTTTTTTTGATGTGTTTATAGGAGTCCCTTGATGGGCAACAAACTGTACGTCGGCAACCTGCCTTACTCGGTCCGCGACGGCGATCTCGAACAGGCTTTCGGCCAATTTGGCGCTGTGACCAGTGCCAAGGTCATGATGGAACGCGACACCGGCCGCTCGAAGGGCTTCGGTTTCGTGGAAATGGGCAGCGACGCTGAAGCGCAGGCTGCCATCAACGGCATGAACGGCCAGCCCCTGGGCGGCCGCAGCGTCGTGGTGAACGAAGCGCGCCCGATGGAAGCCCGCCCGCCCCGTAGCGGTGGCTTCGGTGGTGGTGGTGGCGGCGGCTACGGTGGTGGCGGCGGTGGTGGTGGCTACGGCGGCGGCGGCGGTGGCCGCAGCGGTGGTGGCGGCGGCTACGGTGGTGGCGGCGGCGGTGGCTACGGCGGCGGTGGCCGCAGTGGTGGTGGCGGCGGCGACGGCGGTTTCCGCAGCCCCTACGGTGCTGGCCCGCGCGGCGGCAGCGGCGGTGGCCGTGGCGGCTACGGTGGCGGCAGCAGCAGCTACTGATCCATCCGGATCACGTTGAAAAGGCTCCTTCGGGAGCCTTTTTGCATTCTTGCGTCAGCCGCGAAAACCGAAGTTGCGCCGCGCAGGCGGCTATTCGCCCTGGCGCCGCTTGCGTCCGCGGCCTTGCACGGCGCGGTCGTACAGCGCGTTGGGCGTGGCGCGCATCAGCTTGGCCAGCACGCCCATCTGCCAGGGAATGGTGCGAAAGGCGCTGCCGGCCTCGATGCAGTGGAAGGCGCGATCGGCGAAGTCGGCCGGCTGCATGAGGAAGGGCATGCCATAGCGGTTGCCCTGCGTGAGCGGCGTGTCGATGTAGCCCGGGCACAGTGTCACGACCCGCACCCCGCTGCTGCGCAACTCGCCGCGCAGGCTTTCGCAGTAGCTGATCACGCCGGCCTTGCTCGCGCAGTAGGCACCGTGGCCCGGCAGGCCGCGGATGCCGGCCACGCTGGCAATGCCGACCAGCCGGCCGCTGCCGCGTGCCGCCATGGCGGCGACGAAGGGATGGAAGGTGGCGGCCAGGCCGAGGTTGTTGGTGGCGAAGGTGCGCGCCATCACCTCGAGGTCCTCGCGCTGCGCCGTGTCCATGCCGATGCTGATGCCGGCATTGGCGATCACCACCTCGGGCAGGCCCTGGCGCGCCAGGCACTCGGCGCCTGCCGCGACGATGCTGTCGGTCTGCGCCACGTCGGCGCCATAGATCTGGCAACGCGCCGCCTCGAGGCCGGCCGACATGGCCCAGGCCTCGATCTCGGCGGTGCGCCGCGCCACCAGCGCCAGGCTGTAGCCGGCGGCGTAGAAGCGGGCCGCCAGCGCCTGCCCGATGCCACTGGAGGCGCCGGTGATGAAAACGAGGGGAGCGGCCATGTCAGCGCTTGGTGCCGGGCGGCGTCGGCTGCAGCACGCCGCGCACGCGGCCGTCGAGATTGGCCACGCCGCTGGCATTGTCGTAATCCAGCGCGTCGGCGGTGAACTGGTCGGTGCCGCGGGTCAGCGTCACCGGCTTGTTGGAGCGCACCTGCTCGGTGTCGGTGAAGGCATGCAGGAATTCGCCGCGAAACTCCAGCCGCGGCATCGGCTTGCCGTCGGGTCCGGTGGCGGCGTCGCGCACCACCACGGCGTTGCCGAACAGTTGCACTTCGGAGGCATCGCTGTTGGAAATGCCGCGGTTGGCCGTGGCATGCGTGACCATGCCCTGCGGCGAGACCGAGCGCAGGCGCACGTCGTCGATCTCCAGCGTGTCGGTGTCGGGGTAGTGGCGCCCCTCCTTGCCCGACAGTTCGCTGCGCAGCTCGCCGTTGGGCAGGTAGCTCTTGACGACGAAGCCGCGCATGAAGAAATCGGGCTCGTGCAGCGCGGCCACCGGCGCCTCGGCGGTGGCGAACTTCGGCGCGATGCGCACCAGCCAGTAGGTGCCCAGCGCCAGCGCCGCGGTCAGGATGATCGGCAGGTAGCTCGCGGCGCGGTCGAGGCCGCGGCGCAACAGCAGGACGGCCTTGCGGCTCACGTGCGCGGGCCTTTCGCCGCGTCGAGCAGGCGCGCGTAGTGGCCGCCGGCGGTCAGCAGCAGGTCGCAGAACTCGCGCGCCGCGCCTTCGCCGCCGCGTGCGGTGGTGACGTAGTGGGCCAGCGAGCGCACTTCGACATGCGCATTGGCCGGCGCCACCGCCAGCGCGGCACGGCCGAGCACGGGCAGGTCGGGCCAGTCGTCGCCGATGGCGGCCGTCTGGTGCCAGGCCAGGCCGAGCGACGCCAGCATCGCCTGCGCGGCCGGCAGCTTGTCCTCGGTGCCGTAGCGCACGTGCTCGATGCCCAGCGCCTCCAGCCGCACGCGCAGCGGCTTGGAGTCGCGCCCGGTGATCACGGCGGGCGTGATGCCGGCGCTGCGCAGCAGCTTGAGGCCGAGGCCGTCGAGGATGGAGAAACGCTTGAGCGTCTCGCCGTGTTCGGTGAAATAGACGCCGCCATCGGTCAGCACGCCGTCGATGTCGAAGAAGGCGATGCGCATGTCCTGCGCGCGCAGCAAGGTCTCGGGCGAGAAGCGCGCGGCCATCAGATGACCTTCGCGCGCAGCAGGTCGTTGGTGTTGAGCGCGCCGATCAGCAGATCTTGCGCGTCGACCACGAACAGGCGCGTGATGCCGTGCTGTTCCATCAGTTCGGCGGCCTCGACGGCGAGGGCGTCGGCCCGCACGGTGCGCGGCGACAGGTGCATCACGTCGGCCGCCTTGGGGCTGCGCAGGTCGACGCCGGCCTCGATCAGGCGGCGCAGGTCGCCGTCGGTGAAGATGCCGGTGGCGCGGCCCGCGGCGTCGACGATGGCAGCCGCGCCGAAGCCCTTGGTGCTCATGGCGCGCATCAGCTCGCTCACGCTGGCTTCGGGGCGCGCGCGCGGCACGTCGTCGCCGGTGCGCATGACGTCGCTCACGTGCGTGAGCAGCTTGCGGCCGAGCGCGCCGCCGGGGTGCGAGCGCGCGAAGTCCTCGGTACCGAAGCCGCGCGCGTCGAGCAGCGCCACGGCGAGCGCGTCGCCCAGCGCCATCTGCGCGGTGGTGCTGGCGGTGGGCGCCAGGTTGAGCGGGCAGGCCTCCTTTTCCACGCCGCCGTCCAGCACGATGTCGGCATGGCGGGCGAGGGTGGAGGTGGGGCGCCCGGTGATGGCCACCAGCGGCACGCCCTGGCGCTTGACCACCGGCAGGATGGTGGTGAGTTCTTCCACCTCGCCACTGTTGGAAATCGCCAGCACCAGGTCGACCGCCTTGATCATGCCGAGGTCGCCATGGCTGGCCTCGGCCGGGTGCACGAACATGGCCGGCGTGCCGGTGGAGGCGAGGGTGGCGGCGATCTTGCGGCCGACATGACCGCTCTTGCCCATGCCCATCACCACCACGCGGCCGCGCACCTCGAGGATCTTGCGCACGGCATCGGCGAAGCTCGGGCCGAGCCGCGCCTTGAGGCCGGCCACGGCGGCGGCTTCGATGTCGAGGGTCTCGCGCGCCCGCGCCAGCAGGGCTTCGGTGTCGAGGGAATCGGCGGCGGCGGGGCGGTGGCTCATCCGACGATTTTAGGCGCGTCGCTGCGCGCGCGAGGGCGGCGCGCCACGCCTTTCATCTAGGATCGGGCGATGTCCTCTTTCAACCTCACGCTGATGTACCTGATGGCCGCAGTCATCGGCGTGGTGGCATTCCGCTCGCTCAAGCTGCCGCCGATGCTGGGCTACCTGACGGCCGGCGTGGTGATCGGCCCGCACGCGTTGTCGCTGGCGCAGGACTCCGAAGGCATTCGCCACCTTGGCGAATTCGGCGTGGTGTTCCTGATGTTCGTGATCGGGCTCGAGTTCAGCCTGCCCAAGTTGCGCGCCATGCGCCGCCACGTGTTCGGCCTGGGCCTGCTGCAGGTGGTGCTGACCATGCTGCTGGCCACCTTCGGCGCCTTCCTGCTGGCGCGGTTCATGCCCGAGGGCTGGCGCCTGACCTGGCAGACCGCGCTGGCGCTGTCCTGTGCGCTGGCCATGAGCAGCACGGCGATCGTCGTCAAGCTGATGGCCGAGCGGCTGGAACTCGACAGCGAGCATGGCAAGCGCGTGATGGGCGTGCTGCTGTTCCAGGACCTGGCGGTGGTGCCGCTGCTGGTGCTGATCCCGGCGCTGGGCGCGCCGCCGGACACCCTCGCCATGGACCTGAGCGAGGCGCTGCTCAAGGGCACGCTGCTGGTCGGGGTGCTGCTGTACGGCGGGCCGCGCGTGATGCGCTGGTGGCTCACGCTGGTGGCGCGCCGGCGCAGCGACGAGCTGTTCATGCTGAACCTGCTGCTGGTCGCGCTGGGCCTGGCCTGGCTGACGCAGCAGGCCGGCCTGAGCCTGGCGCTGGGCGCCTTCATCGCCGGCATGCTGGTCTCGGAAACCGAATTCAAGCACCAGGTGGAAACCGACATCCGGCCCTTTCACGACGTGCTGCTGGGCCTGTTCTTCATCACCGTCGGCATGGCGCTGGACTGGCACATCGTGCGCGACCGCTGGGGCCTGGTGGCGCTGCTGCTGATCGTGCCGCTGGCCTTCAAGCTGGCGCTGGTGACGGCGCTGGCGCGCGGCCTGGGGGCCACCAGCGGCGTCTCGCTGCGCACCGGCCTGTACCTTGCACAGACCGGCGAGTTCGGCTTCGTGCTGTTGAGCCTGGCCAGCGCCAACGGCCTGATGCCGCCGCGGCTGGCCAACCCGACGCTGGCGGCGATGGTGCTGTCGATGCTGGCCACGCCCTTCATCATCATGTACAGCAACCTCATCGTGCGAAAGCTGGTGGCCAGCGACTGGATGCAGCAGTCGCTGCAGATGACCTCGATCGCGCGCAAGACCATCAACACCGCCGGCCACGTGATCATCTGCGGCTACGGCCGTTGCGGGCAGAACCTGGCGCGCATTCTCGAGCGCGAGGGCATTCCGTACATGGCGCTCGACCTCGACCCCGACCGCGTGCGCCAGGCCGCCGCGGCCGGCGACTCGGTGGTGTTCGGCGATGCCTCGCGCCTGCAGGCGCTGATGGCCGCCGGCCTGGCGCGCGCCAGCGCGGTGGTGGTGACCTACCTGGACGTCAACGGCGCGCTCAAGGTGCTGGACAAGACGCGCTCGCACGCGCCGCAGGTGCCGGTGATCGTGCGCACGCAGGACGACCACGACCTGGAGAAGCTGCAGGCCGCCGGCGCCACCGAAGTGGTGCCCGAGGCGATCGAAGGCTCGCTCATGCTGGCCAGCCACGCGCTGGCGCTGGTCGGCGTGCCGATGCGCCGCGTGATCCGCGTGGTGCAGGACCAGCGCGACGCGCGCTACGACCTGCTGCGCGGCTATTTCCACGGCGCCGACGACGACAACGCCGACGAAGTCGACCACGAGCGCTACAACACCTTCACGCTCACCCGCGGCGCCCGCGCGGTCGGCCAGTCGATTGCCTCGCTGGGCTTCGAGACGCTGGGCGTGCGCGTGGCCAGCCTGCGCCGCCAGAACGGCCAGCGCGCCGACGCGGTCGATGACGCACTGCTGGCCGATGGCGACACGCTGGTGCTGTCGGGCAAGCCGGGACCACTGGCGATGGCGGTCGACCGGCTGCAGAAAGGTTGAGGGGCGTTCTCAGCCGCCGGACGGGTTGCGCTTTTCCTCGTCGATGCGCTGCTGGCGGCGCACCGCCTCGCACTGCGGGTTCGCGCTGACGCCCGGCTTGGCGCATTCGGCCGCCATGCAGCGCGCCTTGGCAATGAAGTTCAGCGCACCGCAGGTGGTCTGCGGCGCCGGGGGAGCGACCGGCTCCGGTGCCGGCGCAGGTGGCGCCGGCGGCGCTTCGACCACCGGCGGCGGGACCGGCTTGGGCGCGGCACGCTTGCGCGCCGGCTTGGCGGCCGATGCGGGCGCGGCGGCCGGCGGCGCGCTCTCGGCCACGGCCGGCTGCATGGCCGGCGCACTCAATGGGGTGATCAAGGCGGCGGGCGTCGTTGCGTCGGCCGCAGCCGCAGCGGGCACCGCCGGCGCGGTCGATGCCGCTGCCACCGCCGGCGCCTCGGGCACCGGGCGGCCGCGCTGCGTCCAGACCAGCGCCGCCACCGCCACGGCCAGCACCGCCAGGCCGGCGACGACAAAGAGGCCCTTGCCCCTGCGCGGCGCTGCCGTGGCGAAGCTCGGCGCGGGTTCGGGCGGCATCGGCTCGGGCCGCAGCGGCTGGCCGGTGAGCACGATGCCCGCCGCGCCCTGGATGGCTTGGGCCGCGGCCTCGTGCGGCGGGGGAGGCTGGCGCCAGGCTTGCGCCAGCTTGCCGCCGCAACCCTTGCAGAACTTGGCGGCGTCGCGGTTGTCCGTGCCGCAGGCGTCGCACTTCATCGCGGGCTCCTGTGCGTCGCCCCGCCGTTCCTGCCAGCCCTGGACAGCGCTGGCCCGCTCACGTGACGGCGACGCGCTTGGGTTTGTTCACCATCCGCTTGGCGATGACGGCGCCCAGCGCGAGCGACAACTCCAGCGCCAGGTTGGGCTGGCGGTTTGCCATCTCGGAGAAGCGGATCGGCGTCAGGCGCCACAGCCGGCAGGGGCCGGTGCTGATGACGTTGGCGGAGCGCGGCAGGCGGGAGAAGAAGGAGCCCTCGCCGACCACCGAGCCGGCGTTGAGGATGGCCAGTTGCATCTGGCCGGTCGAGCCGATGATGTGCACGCTGAGCGCGCCGCTCTCGATGAAGAACAGCGTGCGGTCCTGCGAGCCCTGGTCGATCAGGATCTGGCCCGGCGTCAGGTCGAGCGGTTGCAGGTAGCTGCCCAGCATTTCCCACTGCTGCGCCGTCAACGACGGCGCGAAGGCGTCATAACTGGTGTTTTGCGAGATGGCGCGGCACAAATCCTGAATGGTCGACGACATGTCTCAGTCCTCACTTGAAGCGAGAGTATGGGCCATTACGTTAGAAACTGCACACAATTGAAAAGAGATGTATCGCGCCCAGGCTACTTTCCGATGCAGAAGCGCGAAAAGATCACGCCCAGCAGGTCGTCGGAGCTGAATTCTCCGGTGATTTCGTTCAGCGCGTTCTGCGCCAGGCGCAGCTCCTCGGCCAGCAGGTCGAGCGACTGGGCCCGCGCCGCGAGGTGTTCGGCTGCGATGTCCACATGCGCATGCACCCGCGCCAGCGCCTGTACGTGGCGCGCCCGGGCAAGGTAGATGCCCTCCGGCACGGCCTGCCAGCCGGCAATTTCAAGCAGGGCCTGGCGCAGGTCCTCGACGCCATCGCCGGTCTTGGCCGACAGCACCACGCCAGCGTGGGCGCCGCCGGCGCCGGGCTGCGCGTCGGCCTTGTTCCACACATGCAATACCGGCACGCTGGCCGGCAGTTTCTCGGCCAGCAGGGCGGCAATGTCGGCGTCGCCGGCGGCGTAGTCGGGCGCCGCGGCGCGGGTCAGGTCGTGCAGGAAGATCACCGCATCGGCGCCCTCGATCTGGCCCCAGGCGCGGGCGATGCCGATCTGCTCGACCTCGTCGCTGCTCTCGCGCAGGCCGGCGGTGTCGGCCACGTGCACCGGCACGCCATGGATCTGGATGGTCTGCGCCACCACGTCGCGGGTGGTGCCGGGAATGGCGCTGACGATCGCCAGCTCGGCCCCGGCCAGCGCGTTGAGCAGCGAGCTCTTGCCGGCGTTGGGCTGGCCGGCAATCACCACCTTGATGCCTTCGCGCAGCAGGGCGCCCTGGCGCGCGCGCTGCTGCACCGTCTCCAGCTGCTGGCGCAACGTGGCGAGCTGGCCGGCGGCATCGGCCTTCTGCAGGAAATCGATTTCCTCTTCCGGAAAGTCGAGCGTGGCCTCGACCAGCATGCGCAGGTGCACCAGCGCGTCGCGCAGCGCATGCACCTCGCGCGAGAAGGCGCCCGACAGCGAGCGGCTGGCGCCGCGCGCGGCGGCCTCGGTGCTGGCGTCGATCAGGTCGGCAATGGCCTCGGCCTGGGCCAGGTCCATCTTGCCGTTGAGAAAGGCGCGCTGGCTGAATTCGCCCGGTTGCGCCACGCGCAGGCCGGGCAGGCGCTGGCGCTGGCTGGCCTCGTCGATCTGCGCGGCGGCCTCCATGCACCGCGCCAGCAGCAACTGCAGCACCACCGGCCCGCCGTGCGCCTGCAGTTCCAGCACGTCCTCGCCGGTGAAGGAGTTCGGGCCCGGAAAGTGGATGGCCAGGCCGTGGTCGATCGGCTCGCCGGCGGCGTCGCGAAAGGCCAGGTAGGTCGCCTCGCGCGGCTTGAGCGGCCGCCCGCAGAGGGCCTGGATGAGCGGCGCCACCTCGGCGGCGGAGACACGCACGATGCCCACCGCGCCGCGTCCGGCAGCAGTGGCAATGGCGGCGATAGGGTCGGCGTTGCGCGCAAGCATGGGCCGATTCTTCCAGCAAACGGCGCCATTCACGGGCGCGGCGCGCAATTCCCGCGTGCCGGGCGCCGCCGCGCCTCAGCGCACGATGCGGCTCACGTTCTCGGCGCGCTCGAGCCCCTTGATCGCGTCGAAACCCTTCACGTCGCGAAAGACGGTGCCGTCCAGGTCGGCCTCGCTGAAGTCGGTGTCCGTCACGTCGGCGCCGGTGAGGTCGGCGCCGCCGAGCTTGACGCGAAAGAAGTTGGCGCCGCGCAGGTTGCTGCCGCGCAGGTCGCTGAAGGCCATGAGCGAGCGGTTGAAGTCGGCGCCGGCCAGCGTGGCGCCCGCCAGGTTGGCGTTGGACAGGTCGGTGCGCATCTGGCCCATGCCCTGGTTCTTGATGTTGACGCCGACCATGGCGCCGCTGAAATCGGTCGCGGAGAGGTCGGCCCCGGGCAGGTCGGCGATCATCTTCACGCCGCGCAGGTTGGCGCCCTTGAAGATCGGCATCTTCTTGACCTCGCCGCCGAGCACCACCACCGACAGCAGGCTGGCGCGGCTGAGGTTGGCGCCGCTGAAGTCCGTGCCCATCAGCCAGGCGCCGTTCAGGTTCGCACTCTCCAGATTCGCGCCGCGAAAATCGGCCAGCACCAGCTTGCTGCCAAACAGGCTCGCGCCGCGCAGGTTGGCGTGGCGAAAGTCGAGCCGGCTCAGGTCGAGGTCGGACAGGTCCTTGCCCGCCAGGTCGGCCGGCGCGCTGGGCGAGGCATCCTTCAGCAGGGCGCTGACCTGCTGCGCCGACAGGTCGGCCGCCACCACCGCCTGTGCCATTGACGCGCCGGCCACGGCCAGCGACAGCGCGCAGGCCCATCCACATCGTCTGCCGAACTTCATGGGGACTCCTCCTCGTTGTCGTGGCTATACGCCGGCAGCGCCGGCGGCACAAGCGGCAGCGCCCTAGCATGGCGAACTTCCAAGGGGACTGACATGGCAAGTTGGCGCAAGAAAACGGCTTCCGAGGTGTTCACGCCCGATGAAATCACGGCGCGGCTCGCCGACGAGCTGCCTCACTGGTACTACGAAGACGGCTGGATTCGACGCAAGTTCAAGACCAGCGGCTGGAAGGGCACTTTGATGGTTGTCAACACCGTCGGCCATCTCGCCGAGGCGGCCTGGCACCACCCCGATCTCAACGTGTCCTATGCCTTCGTGATCGTGAAGCTGGTGAACCACGCGGCCAAGGGCGTGACCGAGAAGGACTTCGAACTGGCCCGCAAGATCGAGGAGGTGCTGATGTGGCAGCCGGGCGCGGCCGAAGGCGCCGTGCTCGAAGGCACGCCGGACGATCCGCGCTTCAAGTACATCAAGTACGACTGAGGGCCTGCCCGACGACACGTGGTGACACAGTGTCCTCAACTTGATACAGAAATCCGGCGCGCGGCCAGGCAAAAGCGGCGGCGCCGCAGGGCACGCGCGCGGGGAACGGAGCTTGCTTGGAAGGGGTGATGGATTTCCCCCGCAAGCTCCTTGCCGAAGCCATGGTGGTCGACTCCAGGGCCAGCGTCTCGCTGCGCGCACCGGCCCGCCTGCACCTGGGTTTTCTCGACCCCAACGCCTCGCTCGGGCGCCGCTTCGGCAGCCTGGGCCTGGTGATCGACGGCTTCGAGACCGAGATCGAGATCAGCGCCGCAGTGCCCGGCGCGCAGCAGGTGAGCGCGAGCGGCGGCGACGAGCAGGCCGAGATCGAGCGCGTGCAAGACTGGCTGGAGCAGCTGCAGCGCCACACCGGCCTCGGCACGCCATTGCACCTGCGCCTGCTGCGCGTGTTGCCGCCGCATACCGGCTTCGGTTCCGGCACGCAACTGGCGCTGGCGATCGGGCGCGCCTTTGCCCAGTGGCATGGGCTCGACGTCGGCACGGCCGAACTGGCGCGCTGGCTCGGGCGCGGGCGGCGCTCGGGCATCGGCATCGCCGGCTTCGACCAGGGCGGTCTGCTGGTCGACGGTGGCCCGGGCGTGGACGGCGCGCCTGCACCGTTGCTCGCGCGCATCGCGCTGCCCGCCGCCTGGCGCGTTTTGGTGGTGCAGGACAGCGCGCAGAAGGGCTTGTCCGGCGCCGAGGAACGGCGCCGCATCGAGGCCCTGCCGCCGCTGTCGCGCGAGCAGGCCGCCGACATCTGCCACCAGGTGCTGATGCGCGTGCTGCCGGGCGCGGCCGGTGCCGAGTTCCACCCCTTTGCCGCCGGCGTGACCCACATCCAGCGCGTGCTGGGCGAGCACTTCGCGCCGGCGCAGGGCGGCCAGGCCTTTGCCAGCGCGGCGGTGGCTCAGGTGATGGCATGGATCGGCACGGCCGCGCCCGACGCCGCCATCGGCCAAAGCTCCTGGGGCCCGACGGCCTTTGCCATCCTGCCCTCGCAGGCGAACGCACAGGCGCTGCTCGACGCGCTGCAGGCCACGCCACTGCTCGCCCCCTCGCTGATGCTGCGCATCGTCGCGGGCCGCAACACCGGGGCGCTGCTGACCGACCGGCGCCCCGCCGCACCGACCCACTGAAGCCTTCGACCATGGAACGCCCCACCATCCTCCACATGATCACGCCGGGCCGCCAGATGAGCCCCTTCGACGTCAACATGGCGGCCGACGCCGGCTACCAGGTCATCGCGCCCTATTGCGAGGTCGGCGTGGACGGCATCACCGGCCTGGTCCAGGACACCATCTTCTCGCGCAGCCCGAAGGGCTTGCAGCGCACCGCCATCTTCATCGGCGGGCGCGACGTGATGGTGGCGGCCGAGCTGCTGGACCGCGCCAAGGCGGCCATGTTCAAGCCCTTCCAGGTCTCGCTGATGGCCGACCCCAGCGGCGCCTTCACCACCGCCGCCGCCATGGTCGCGTGCGTCGAGGCGGCCCTGAAGCCCCAGCGCGCGCAGGGCCTGCAAGGCTTGCGTGTGCTGGTGCTGGGCGGCACCGGGCCGGTCGGCCGCATTGCCGGCGTGATCGCGGCGCTGGCCGGTGGCGAAGTTTTCCTGGCCAGCCGCAGCGGCGCCGCCGAGGCCGAGACGCTGGCGCATGAAACCGGCCAGCGCTTTGGCGTCACGCTGCATGGCAGCTCCGGCGCCGATGCGGCCGCCGTGCGCGCCGCCGTGGCGCAGGCCGACGTGCTGCTGGCCTGCGCCGCCGCCGGCGTGCAGGTCGTTTCGGCGGAGACGCTCGGCGCCGCCCAGCGGCTGCAAGTGGCGGCCGACGTGAACGCCGTGCCGCCCGAAGGCATTGCCGGCGTCGCCGCCATGGACGACGCCAAGCCGCTGGCCGGCACCGCGGCGGTGGGGATCGGCGCCCTGGCCATCGGCAACGTCAAGTACCAGACCCAGCAGCGGCTGTTGGTGCAGATGCACGACGCCCAGGCGCCGCTGGTGCTCAGCTTCGCGCAAGCCTTTGCCACCGCGCGTGAGGTGTGCGCCGAGAAGGCCGCCAAGGCGGGCTGAAGGGCCTGCCCCGATGAACGTCCTCGCCGTCGCCTCGATCTCCGCGCGCCTGCTGGCCGAAGCGGCGCGCGATGATGGCTTCGAGGTGGTGGCGCTCGACCTGTTCGGCGACGCCGACACCCGGCGCGCCAGCAGCCGCTGGCAGCGCATCGGCGAAGCGGCGCGGCTGGAGATCGATGACCACCGGCTGCTCGCCGCCCTGGGCGCATTGGCACGGGAAGGGCGCGTGGCGGGCTGGATCGCCGGCGCTGGCTTCGAAAGCCAGCCCGATCTGCTGGCGCGCGGCGCAGCCCTGCTGCCGCTCTTTGGCACGCCGGCCGAGGCCATGCGGCGCCTGCGCGATCCGCACCTCTTCTTCGACTTTCTCGCGGCGCACGGCATTGCGCACCCGCCGGTGCGCAGCGCGGCGCCCGACGATGCGGCCGGCTGGTTGGTGAAAGATGCCCAAGGCTGCGGCGGCTGGCACATCCGCCGCGCCGATGAGCCCGGCGCGGCCGCCTGGGCGGCAGCAAGCCCCCACCGCTACCACCAGCGCGAGCTGCACGGCGTGCCGATGTCGGCGACCTTCATCGCCAATGGTCGCGATGCCGTCGTGCTCGGCTTCAACCAGTTGATCGTGCGCCCGCTGGCCGGGCGGCCCTGGGTCTACTGCGGTGTGATCGGCCCGGTGCCACTGCCCGCCGGCGTGGCGGCGCACGTCACGGCGGCGGTGCGTGCGGCGGCAGCGAGCTTTGGCCTGCGCGGGCTGGGCAGCCTGGACTTCATGCGCGAGGGTGACCAGGTGAACGTGCTGGAGATCAACCCGCGGCCGCCGGCCAGCATGGCGCTCTATGCGCCGCGCGGCGGCTTGTTGGCCGCGCACGTGCGCGCCTGCACCGAGAGCGCGCTGCCACTCTGGCCGATGCCAGCCGCGGGCGACGCGGTGCACGGCACCGAGACCGTGTTCGCGCCGCACCGGTTGTGGCTGGACGAAGCCACCGCGCTTCGCCTCGCCGCGCAGCGCGACTGCCACGACGTGCCGGCCGTCGCGGCAAGCTTCGAGCCGGGTGAGCCGGTGTGCAGCGTGAGTGCCAGCGGTGCCAATGCGAAGGCCGTGCGCGCCTTGTTGGCATGCGGCCGCGAGGCGGTGCTGCATCAATGCATGGAGACAAGCGAATGACGGGTTCCGACATCACGCCAGCAGCACCCGCGCCGCTCAGCGTCAACACGCTCGCGCGGCCCCTGGTCGAGCGCCTGCTGCAGGGCGCCGACGCGCTGGGCCTGCAGGTGCGGCGCGACGACAGCACCGGCGTGCGTATCGTCGATGCGGGCATTGCCGCTGCCGGCAGCGTGGCCGCGGGCCTGCAGGTGGGCGAGATCTGCATGGGCGGCCTGGGCACGGTGCGCCTGCACGGCGACGCGTCGTCGACCTGGCCAAGCTGGGTGAACGTGCACACCGCGCAACCGGTGCTGGCCTGCCTGGGCAGCCAGTACGCCGGCTGGAGCCTGGCGGCCAGCAAGGAGGAAACCGGCGGCAAGAAGTTCTTCTCGCTCGGCTCCGGGCCGGCGCGTGCGCTGGCGGGCAAGGAAACGCTGTTCCAGGAGATCGGCTATGCCGACCGCGCCGACTGCGGCGTGCTGGTGCTGGAGGTCGACCGTGCGCCGCCCGAGGTGATCATCCGCAAGCTGCTGCGCGACTGTGGCCTGGAGGCGCCGGGGCTGACCCTGATCCTGACGCCGACGACCAGCGCGGCCGGCACCACGCAGGTGGTGGCGCGCGTGCTGGAGGTGGCGCTGCACAAGGCCCACCAACTGGGTTTCGCGCTGCATCACATCGTGGGCGGCTCGGGCACCGCGCCGTTGCCTGCGCCCAGCCCGGATGGCGTGGAAGCGATGGGGCGCACCAACGACGCCATCCTGTACGGCGGGCGCGTGCACCTCGAGGTGCGTGGCGACGATGCGGCGGCGCGCGCGCTGGCGCAGCGGCTGCCTTCGCGCAATTCGAGCGACTACGGCCGCTCCTTTGCCGACATCTTCAAGGCCGCCGGCTTCGACTTCTACAAGATCGACGGCGCCCTGTTCGCGCCAGCCGAAGTGTGGGTCAGCAACCTCGACAGCGGCAACACCTGGCACGCCGGTGCGCTCGATCTGCCGTTGCTGATGGGCCTCTGGCAAAAGGCCGCGTGATGCCCGCGCAAGCGCTGGCCGTGGCGATCATGACGGACGAGACCGGCTGGCACACGCGCCAGTTGCAGGCCGCGCTGCGCGCGCGCGGCAGCGTCGGGCGCTGCGTCGACCTGGCGGATTGCCGCATCGACACCGCTGCGACCTGGCATGGCCTGGTCATCCCCGGCTTCGGCCGTGCGCTGCCCGATGCGGTGCTGGTGCGCGGCATCGCGGCCGGCAGCTTCGAGCAGGTCACCAAGCGGCTGGGCGTGCTGCATGCGCTGCGCGAACTGGGCGTTGCGGTCTACAACGACGCGCGCGCGATCGAGCGCAGCGTCGACAAGTCGATGACCAGCCTGCTGCTGCATGCGGCGGGCATCGCCACGCCGCCGACCTGGGTCACCGAATCACGCGCGCAAGCGCAGCGCATCGCCATCCGCGAAGGCGCGGCCGGCCATGCGCTGGTGCTCAAGCCGCTGTTCGGCTCGCAGGGCAAGGGCCTGCAGCTGGTGGGGCAGGTGCAGGGCGTGCACCACGCCTTGCCCGACATCGAGAAAAGCCACGGTTCGCTGGCCTACCTGCAGCGCTTCATCCCGCCCGAGACCTCGCCCGGTTTCGACTGGCGCGTGATGGTGATCGGCGGGCGCGCCGTGGCCGCCATGCGGCGCGTCAGTCCGCACTGGATCCACAACGTGGCGCAGGGCGCGCGCTGCGAGCCGGCAGCGCTCACCGATGAGCTGACGCAATGCGCGCAGGACGCGGCGCAGGCGCTGGGCATGGACTACGCCGGGGTCGACCTGATGCCCTCGCGCCGCGGCATCCAGGTGATCGAAGTCAACGGCGCCGCGGCCTGGCACGGTCTGCAGCGCGTGACGCCTTTCAACATCGCGCGCGCCATCGTCGACGACCTGCTGGACCGGCGCTGTGCATCCGGCCCGGCGCAGCAGGCCGCGGGCGCATGAGAGCCGATCTGCGCCAGCGCGCCACCGCGCACGCCCGTGCCTGCTTCCTGCGCGCCTGCGCGCTCGACGTGGCGGTGCGCAAGCCGGGCAACGTCAGCCTGGCTTCGCCCGGCCACGGCATGACGGCCGAGCTGTTCATCGCCAGTGCGAAGGCCGCCGCCGGCCCGCTGTTCCAGCCCGGCGCGCGGGTGGGCGAACGCATCGAGGCGGCGGTGGAGGCAAGCTGGGCGGCCGCCGGCTGCAACACCAACCTGGGCATCGTGCTGCTGTGCGCGCCGATCGCGCGGGCGGTCGACCAGCGGCCCGATGCCGCCACGCCGGCCGCGCTGCGCGAGGCCATCGACGCGGTGCTGCGCGAGCTCGACCTGGCCGATGCGCAGGGCGCCTTCCGCGCCATTGCGCGGGCCCGGCCCGGCGGCCTGGGCGCGGCGCCCGCGCAGGACGTGAACCAGGCGCCCAGCGTCGACCTGCGCACGGCGATGGCGCTGGCGGCCCGGCGCGACGCCATCGCGCGGCTGTACCGCGACGGCTACGGCCCGCTGGTCGCGCTGGCGTCGAAGGCGGTGGAGGAGGGCGTCTGCTTCGATCCGGCAGCGCCGCCGGGCCCGCCGGATGCCGGCACCGTGGCGGCGGTGCAGCGGCTCTATCTCGCGCTGCTGGCCGGCGTTGCAGATTCACACATTGTTCGGATTCATGGCGAAGCTGTGGCACAAACTGTCATGGCTGCGGCGCAGCATTGGCAGCGCCAGCTGGGGCGCCGCGGCGGCGTCGACGCCGATCCGGCCTTCGCCGCCTGGGACAGCGAACTCAAGGCGGCGCGCATCAACCCCGGGACGAGCGCCGACATGACGGTGGCGGCGCTGCTCATCGCCGGGCTGGCGCGCCGGGCCTGATCGGCCGCGTCTCACGCGCCGGGCCGGGTGGCACGGAACGTGATACCAGACCTCTTGCGCTGGCCGGCAGGCCGGTGTCCCTATGGTCCACCGCAAACCCAACACAGGAGACAAGAAGCCATGGCAAAGATTGATCGCATGATGGTCGGTGAATCCCTCGTCGGCGAAGGCAACGAGGTCGCGCACATCGACCTGATCCTCGGCCCGCGCGGCAGCCCCGCCGAGACGGCGTTCGCCAACGCCCTGACCAACCAGAAGGACGGCTTCACGGCCCTGCTCGCCGTGGTGGCGCCCAACCTGATGGCCAAGCCCTCCACGGTGCTGTTCAACAAGGTCACCATCAAGGGCGCCAAGCAGGCGGTGCAGATGTTCGGGCCGGCGCAGCGCGCCGTGGCCATGGCGGTGGCCGATTGCGTGGAGGACGGCACCATCCCGGCCGACGAAGCCGACAACCTGTTCATCTGCGTGGGCGTGTTCATCCACTGGCTGGCCGAAGACGACACCAAGATCCAGGACTACAACTACCAGGCGACCAAGGAATCGATCAAGCGCGCCGTCGCCGGCTCGCCCAGCGCCAAGGAAGTCGTGGCCCAGAAGGGCAGTGCCGCGCACCCCTTCGCGGCCCACAGCTGAAACGCGCCAGCGCCCCGGGGGCAGGCGCTTCAGCCTTCCCCGGGCACCATGCCCGAGCCGATGAGGCGCAGCATCGCGCCACCGCGCGCGGTGCTGGACGTCCCCACCGGCGCACGGCGCTCGATCTGCACGCCCACCGCTTCCAGGTCGTCGAACTTGCGCGGCTTGCTGACCTTCACCCGCACCCAGGCCGCGCCGAATTCGCGCAGCAGGATGTCGGCAATGGCTTCGGCAAAGGCTTCGAGCAACTGCAGCCGGTGTTCGGCCAGCAGGCGGTGCAGCCGCTCGCGCACCGCGCCGTAGTCAATGGTGTCGCCGATGCGGTCGGTGTCGCAGGCCTGCGCGCGCGGCACGCCGGCCTGCAGGTCGATGCGCACGGTCTGCGGGCTGTGCAGTTCGCTCGCGTGGATGCCGATCACCGTCCGGCCTTGCAGGCCCTCGATGAAGATCAGGTCGAGCGCGTCCTGCGGCGCTTCGTGCGGGCCGATTGCAGCGTGGCCATAGCCGGTTTCCAAAGGCGAAGTCACTCGGGTTTTCCTTGAAGGGGAAGGACGGTGTCTCTGAATGTTTCAGTTCCACATGCGCCGGCACAAGCTGCAAAATGTGGGCCAAACAAGAGATGTGCAAGTTGGAGGGGACGACCCTGGCTGGCGCGCGGCAAACCCGCTTGCGTGGCATTGGCCTGGGTCGCCAGAACCGAGGTGCCAGCGCATGCCCACGATGTGACTGGAGCCCGTTGGAGACACGGATGCCGATAACAACGCTTCCCAGCCCGGCCGGACGACCGGCTGATCCACACGCCGACAAGGTGTTCGAAGTCGTGCGCCAGGGCTTCACCGACCCGACCACCGACGTGGTCACGTTGTCGTGGATACGTTGCCTCAACGAATACCAGTTGCGCCCCGACAAGCCGCACGTGCCCACCGTCATGGCGCGCGTGCCGCTGGAGGAGCGCCGGGCCCGCCATGCCGCGCTGATCGACTGCGCGCGCTACGAGATGACCACGCTCTACCAGCAGCTCGCGGACAGCGAGATGGCGGTGCTGCTGACCGACACCGATGGCGTGATCCTGCACATGGTTTCCTCACCCGAGTTCGCCGCCGAGGTGGGGCCGCTGGGCCTGCGCGCCGGCGGCATCTGGAGCGAGACCGAGGCCGGCACCAACGGCATGGGCACCTGCCTGGCGGCGGGCAACCCGGTCTCGGTGCGGCGCGAAGACCACTTCTACACGCAGTTCACGCAGCTCACCTGCTCGGCCGTGCCGGTGTTCGACCCCAGCGGCAGGATCGTGGCGGCGCTCGACGTGTCGAGCCGCTCCAGCCTGATGCAGCAGCACCTGCTGGTGCTCTTGTCGATGACCGCCCGCATGATCGAGAACCGCCTCATCGACCGCGAGTTCCGCAACGCCCATCCGCTGCACTTTCATAGCCGGCCGGAATTCGTCTACACGCTGCACGAAGGCAAGCTGGCGGTCGACGACGACGGCCGCATCCTCGCGGCCAACCGCAGCGCGATGTTCCAGCTCGGCGTGCAGTCGGTCGACGAGATCCGTGCGCGCCGCATCGAGGACGTGTTCCAGACCTCGCTGGCGGACATGCTGCAGCGCAGCGCCTCTTCCTCCTTCCATCCGGTCGTGACCTACGGCACCGACGCGGCGCTGCGCTTCTTCGCGGTGGCGCGCCGCCCGGCGGCCGGCGCGGGCGTGGGGTCGACTTCGGTGGCCGCGGTCGCGCTGGGCGAGCCGGCTGCGGCGACGAATTTCACGCCAGCGCCCGCCACCACTTCGGCACGCTCGCGCCAACGCAGCGCCGCGCCACCCGGCGTGGCGCCCGACTGCAGCTTTGCCGATGCGCGGCTGGCCTCGCAGCTCGAACTGGGCCGGCGCGTCATCGCGCGCGGCACGCCGGTCTTGCTGTGCGGCGAAACCGGTTCGGGCAAGGAGGTCTTTGCGCGTGCGCTGCACGACGGCAGCCCGCACGCGGGCGGCGCCTTCGTCGCCATCAATTGCGCCAGCCTGCCCGAGACGCTGATCGAATCCGAGCTGTTCGGCTACAGCGCCGGCGCCTTCACCGGCGCGCAGCGCACCGGCCGGCGCGGCAAGATCCTGCAGGCCGACGGCGGCACCCTGTTCCTCGATGAGATCGGCGACATGCCGATGGAACTGCAGTCGCGCCTGCTGCGCGTGCTCGACGAGCGCCGCGTCACGCCGCTGGGCACCGAAGACACGCACTCGGTCGACTTCCAGCTGGTCAGCGCCAGCCACCGCAACCTGCCGAACCTGGTGCGCGAAGGGCGCTTTCGCGAAGACCTGTACTACCGGCTGGCCGGCGTGGAAGTGCAGTTGCCGCCGCTGCGCGAGCGCAGCGACAAGACCGAACTGATCCGCACCCTGCTGGCCTGCGAAGGCGGCCCCGACGCCTGCCTGAGCCCGGAAGCCGAACGCGCGCTGATGGCCTATGCCTGGCCCGGCAACATCCGGCAGTTGCGGCACGTGCTGCGCACCGCGGCGGCGCTGGCCGACGGCCGGCCGATCGCCTGCACCCATCTGCCCGCCGCGGCGCTCAGCCTGCAGCCCGCCTCGCATGGCACGGAAGGCAGCGCCAGCAGCCTGCGCGCCGAGGCCTTGCCTGGCGGGCACGCCGGCGCCTCGGCCGCGCGCGACTCGCATGCGGACAACGCCGGCAGCAAGCTCAACCTGATCCAGGCCAACGAGCGCGAGCTGCTGCTCAAGCTGCTGGAGCAGCACCGCTGGAACGTGAGCAACGTGGCCAAGGCGCTGGACGTGAGCCGCAACACGCTGTATCGCAAGATCCACAAGCTGCAGATCGAGGTTTCCCATCCCGAGCAAGGCGCCTGACCCCGCCGGCGCGGAGGCGACGGGCGAGGCCGCACGTTCGCGCTTCGCCTGGTGCATCACCGGCTCCGGCCACGAGCTGCAGTCATCGCTGGCACTGGCCGCGCGCCTGCCGCAGGTCGACCTCTTTCTCTCGGCCGCCGGCGAAGAGGTGCTGGAGCTCTACAAGCTGCCGATCGCCGAACTGAAGAAGCGCTTTCGCGTCTTCCGCGACAAGACCGCCAGCGGCGTGCCGGTGGGCACGCTCTACGAGGACAGTTATCACACGGTCGTCATCGCGCCGGCCACCAGCAACACCGTGGCCAAGTGCGCCCTGGGCATCAGCGACACGCTGCCGACCAACATGTTCGCGCAGGCCGGCAAGCTGGGCATCGTGGGCATCGTGTTTGCATGCGATACCGAGCCGGTGGTCGTCACGCGTGCGCCGCACGACTGGGTGACGCTGCGGCCCCGGCAGATCGAATTCGACAACGTGGAGCGCCTGCGCGCCATCGACTTCAGCCGCGTGGCGGCCTCGGTGGCCGAACTGGAGGCGGCGCTCGACACGCGCCTGAAGGAACTCGCGCTCGCATGGAACACATCCTCTTCCTGACCGGCCACCTGGCCCAGCCCAGCCTGCTGCGGGTGCTGGGCACGCTGGGCGACGCGCCCTTCAGCTGGGACGTGCGCGACATCGGCGTGCAGGTGGCGGCGCTGATGACGACCGAGCTGATCCGCCGGCGCGTCGAGCGCCCCTTGCTCGGCGAGGGCGCGCACCGCATCGACCGCATCGTGCTGCCCGGCCGCTGCCGCGGCGACCTGGCCGCGCTCACCGACCATTTCGGCGTGCCGGTGCAGCGCGGCCCCGAAGAACTGAAAGACCTGCCGGCCTTCTTCGACCGCGCCGCGCGGCCGGTCGCGCTGGACGACTACCGCGTGCAGATCTTTGCCGAGATCGTTGACGCGCCGCGCCTGACCATCGAGCAGATCGTGCTGCGCGCCGCGCAGCATCGTGCCGATGGCGCCGACGTGATCGACATCGGCTGCCTGCCCGAAACGCCTTTCGGCCATCTGGCCGAAGCGGTGCAGGCGCTGAAGGCCGCGGGCCATGCCGTGAGCGTGGATTCGGTCGACCCGCAGGAACTGCTGCGCGGCGGCCGCGCCGGCGCCGACTACCTGCTGAGCCTCACGCCCGACACCCTGTGGCTGGCCGACGAGGTCGCCGCCACGCCGGTGCTGATCCCGCGCGTGCCGGCCGACGAAGCCTCGCTGCAGGCCGCCATCGAACACCTGCAGCGGCTGGGCCGGCCCTTCCTGGCCGACCCGATCCTCGACCCGATTCCCTTCGGCTTCGTCGCCTCGATCGTGCGCTACCACCGGCTGCGCGAGCGCTTTCCCACGGTGCCGATCATGATGGGCGTGGGCAACCTCACCGAGCTGACCGAGGCCGACACCAGCGGCATCAACGCGCTGCTGCTGGGCATGTGCGCCGAGCTGGACGTGGCGGCGGTGCTGACCACGCAGGTCAGCCCACACGCGCGCCGCGCCGTGAAAGAGGCCGACTGGGCGCGCCGCATCATGCATGCGGCGCGGCAACTGGGCACCCTGCCCAAGGGCCTGAGCAGCGCGCTGATGACAGTGCACGCCAGGCGCCCCTTTCTCGACACGCCGGCCGAAATCGCCGCCACCGCCGCGCAGGTGCGCGACCCCAGCTTTCGCGTGCAGGTGTCGCCGCAGGGCCTGCACGTCTACAACCGCGACGGCATGCGCCAGGGCCCCGGCGCCTTCGCGCTGTGGCCGCAACTGGGCCTGGAAAACGATGCGGCCCATGCCTTCTACATGGGTGTGGAACTGGCGCATGCCGAGATCGCTCACAAGCTCGGCAAGCGCTACGTGCAGGACCAGCCGCTGGACTGGGGCTGCGCCGTCGAACCCGTGCCCATTCCCACCGACGGACCTGGCCAATGAACGACGTGATCTTCGAGACCGTGGTGACGACGGTGTCCGCCGATGGCCAGCCGCACGTGGCGCCGATGGGCGTGCGCTACCGCGGCGAGCAGATCGTGCTGATGCCCTTCAAACCCTCGACCACCGAGGCCAACATCGCCGCCACCGGCTGCGCCGTGCTCAACATCCTGACCGACACCCGCGTCTTCGCCGGCTGCGTGACGGGCCGGCGCGACTGGCCGACGCTGCCGGCCGAGAAGATCACCGGGGTGCGCCTGGCCTGCGCCCTGAGCCACCTCGAACTGCGGCTGGCCGAACGCATCGACGACGCGCAGCGCCCGGTGCTGCACATGGCGCGCGTGCACGCGGCCGTGCACGCTGCCTTTGCCGGCTTCAACCGCGCGCAGGCCGCCGTGATCGAGGGCGCGGTGCTGGTCAGCCGCCTGCACATGCTGCCGCCGCAGAAGATCGACAGCGAAATGGCCTACCTGCAGATCGCCATCGACAAGACCGCCGGCCCCGGCGAACACGAGGCCTGGGGCTGGCTGCGTGAAGCGGTGCAGCGGCACCGCCTCGGCAGCAACACCACCACCGAGAAGGGTTCCCCATGAAGCTGCTTGTCAGCGTGCGCAGCGTCGACGAAGCCTTGCTGGCCGCCGACGCCGGCGTCGACTTCATCGACCTGAAGGAGCCCGGCGCGGGCGCGCTGGGCGGCCTGCCGATCGCCACCGTTCGCGCCATCGTCGCGGCGCTGCGCGCGCACGGCGCTGCGCCGGCCATCAGCGCCACCATCGGCGACGTGCCGCTGCACGAGGCCGCGCGCATCGCGGCATTGGTCGATGCCGTGGGCGCCTGCGGCGTCGACTACGTGAAGGTCGGCATCGAACGCGGCCCCGACGCGCGGCCCGTGCTCGACGCCCTGGCCGCCAGCGCCTGGCCAGTGGTGCCGGTCTTCATCGCCGACCAGGGCCTGGCGCCGGCCGACGTGGCGCACGCCTGCGCATTGGGTTTCCCCGGCGTCATGGCCGACACCCAGGACAAGCGCAGCGGCAGCCTGTTCGACGTGGTGTCGATGGACGCGTTGCGCGCCTTCATCGCCGCCGCCCGCGCCAGCGGCACGATGGTCGGCCTGGCCGGTGCGCTGCGCGCGGCACAGGCGGCGCGCCTGCGCGAACTGGCACCCGACTTCGCCGGCTTTCGCAGCGCGGTGTGCGCAGGCGAGCGCAGCGGCGCGCTCGACCCGCAGCGCCTGCAGGAACTGATCGCCTTGATGCGGCCCGCCGAAGTCGCTGCGCGCTGAAGGCCGGCGTCGACAAGCGACACCGGCGGTTCAAGCGCCCGTCGCCGCGTCGAGCGCAGGCGGGCGCAGCGCCAGCCAGTCGCCAATCAGATGCTCGTAGGCCGCAACCCAGCGCAGCAGGGCCGCATCGGCGCGCGGCGCGGCGATCAGCTGCAGGCCCATGGGCCAGCGGCCCGTGGCGTCGAAGCCGGCCGGCACGCTGACCGCCGGCGCCCCGGCCAGCGTCGCGTAGATGGTGGCTTCCATCCAGCGGTGGTAGGTGTCCATCGGGCGGCCGGCAACCACCCGCGGCCAGCGCTGTTCCACCGGGAACGGCCAGACCTGGGCCGCCGGCAGCGCGATCAGGTCGACCTGCGCGAACTGCTGCAGCATCTGCTGCAGGAAGGCGCTGCGCTGCTGGCACGCCAGCTCGAAGCGCGCGAAATCCAGCGCCTGGCCTTGCGCGTGTTCCCACTGCGCCTCGGGCTTGACCAGCTCGCGCGCGCCGGGCAAGGCCAGCACGGCGGCGATGCGCGGCGAGGTCAGGGCCTGGCGCCAGACCAGCCAGCTCGACCAGACCGCTTCGGGATCGAAGTTCGGCGCCAGCGCTTGGACCTGCGCACCGGCCGACGCGAAGCGCGCCAGCGCCCCCTCGCAGGCCTGCAGGATGCCCGGCTCGGTGGCCAGGTGGCCGCCCAGGTCGCCCCACCAGCCGATGCGCACGCCCTTCAGTGCGGCGGCATCCGCCGGCAGCTGCTGCGCCAGCCCCGCCAAGGCCGGCTCGCTCCACGACAGCGGCACGCGCGCATCGTGGCCGGCCTGCGTGGCCAACAGCCGCGCCAGGTCGCGCACGCTGCGCGCCAGCGGCCCTTCGGTGCCCAGCTGGCTGATCCACACCTCGGGCCCCGGCCCGAAGGGCACCAGCCCCTGGCTGGGGCGCAGGCCGAAGAGGTTGTGCCAGGCGGCCGGGTTGCGCAGCGAGCCCATGAAGTCCGAGCCGTCGGCTACGGGCAGCATGCGCAGCGCCAGCGCCGCGCTGGCGCCGCCGCTGCTGCCGCCCGCCGTGACGGCCGGGTCCCAGGCGTTGCGCGTGAGGCCGTAAAGCTCGTTGAAGGTGTGCGAGCCCAGGCCGAACTCGGGCACGTTGGTCTTGCCGACGATGATCGCGCCGGCCGCGCGCATGCGCGCCGTCATCACGCTGTCCTGCGCGGCGACGTTGCCCGCCAGCGCGCGGCAGCCGAAGGTGGTGGGCATGCCGGCCACGGCCGAGGTGTCCTTGATCGCCTGCGGCAGGCCGTGCAGCCAGCCGCGCGAGCGCCCGGCGTCGAGCTCGATGTCGCAGGCGCGGGCTTCGTCCAGCAGCGCATCGGCCGGGCGCAGCTGGATCAGCGCGTTGCAGCCGGGGTTGTGCCGTGCCCACTGCTGCAAGTAGGCCTGCATCAGGTCGACGCAGCGCAGCCGGCGCGTGTGCAAGGCCTGCGAGAGTGCGCTCGCGTCCATTTCGGTCGGGGAATCCAGCTTCATGGCATTCACGGCATGTGGCGCAGCCCCTGCGGGCCGGCCGTCATTGCGGCTGCAGGTTGATGCTCTTGGCAAGGGCGCGGTAGCGCTCGACCTCGGCCACGTACAGCGTGTCGAGTTCGGCCGGGCTCCTGGGCGAGACCACGGCGTTGCCCGTGGCCTCGAAGGCCTTGCGCGTCTCGGGGTCCTGCAGCGCCTCGTAGAAGGCCTTGTTCAGCCGCGCGACCACGTCGTCCGGCGTGTTGCGGGGCACCTGCACGCCGGCCCACAGGTCGAACTCCAGCGGCGCGAGGGCCGGCATGGCCGCCAGCGGCGGGAGGTCCTTGAACAAGGGATGCGGCGTCTTGGCCGTGATGCCCAGCGCCTTGACCTTGCCGTCCTGGATCATCGCCGGGACCGAGCCGGCCAGCACGATGAATGCGAAATCGATCTGCCCGCCGACCAGGTCGGTGATCAGCTGCGCCGAGCCCTTGTAGGGCACATGGGTGAACTGCGTGCCGGTCAGCTGCGCGAACTTCTCGCCGGCCACGTGGTAGGCCGAACCCAGGCCCACGCTGCCATAGGTCATCGGCTTGTCGGTGGCCTTGCGCGCCATGGCGACGAGCTCGTCGACGTTCTTCGCGCCCAGCGTCGGCCGCGTCAGCAGCACCAGGTTGGTGGTGACCAGCTGGGCCACCAGCCGGAAGTCTTCCGACTTGAACTTGACGGCGCTCATGGCCAGCGGCGCGAGCACCAGTTCCATCGGCGTGCCCAGCACCATCATGCTGCCGTCCGGCGGCGCGTTCAGCATGCGGCTGAGCGCGATCGAGCCGTTCGCGCCGCCGATGTTCTCGATGATCATGGTCTGACCCAGCCGCGCCGCGGCGTCCGGCTGGATCTTGCGCGCAACGTAGTCGGACGGCCCCCCCGCCGGGTAGGGGACGATCAGGCTGAGCGTCTTGTTGGGAAGGCCCTGGGCGGCGGCGGCGATGCCGATCACGCCGAACAGTGCGGCGGCCCAGCGGGCGAGCGTGCGCATTGGCTGCATGCAGTTCTCCTGAAGTGAGGGGGGCGCATCCCGTTGGAAGCGCGCTGCAATGCTGCGGCCGATGCCGCTTCAGGCGATATCGACTTTGCGCAAATCGCTCGTCTGGTTTACCCGGCCGGCCCGCGCGTGCGCTTGAGTGTCTCGGACGGTCGCTCGCCGAACTGGCGCCGGTAGTCCTGTGCGAACTGGCTCAGGTGCCAGAAGCCCCAGTGCGCCGCCACCGCCTGCACGCTGCTGGCGGCGCCGCCGCCGCGCAGCGCGCGGTGCGCGCCGTTCAGCCGGATCATGCGCAGGTACTTGGCCGGCGTGGTACCCAGCACCTCCTGGAAGCAGTAGTGCAGCCGGCGCCGGCTGGTGCCCAGCGCCGAGCACAGCGCCAGCACCGAGATCGGCTCTTCCGGCCGGCTCAGCATCAGCTCGCAGGCGCGGTCCACCAGCCGCTTGCGGCGCGCCAGCGTGGCCAGCTCGCTCGTGTCCACGGCCGGCGGCAGCGCCTCCATCCATTCCAGCAGCACGTCGTCGCGCAGGCGTTCCAGCAAGGTGGCGGGCAGGCCGCCGGCGTGCAGCCGCTCGGCCTGCGCCAGCGCGGCGAGTTGCAGCCTGCGCACGCCCTCGGCCTTGTCGGCGGTGGTCTCCAGCACCAACTGCTGCTCCAGCCAATGCGCCAGCGGCTTGTGGTACATGCTCTCCCACAGCGGGCCCAGCAGGGCGCGCTCGACCGCCACCGCCAGCAGCGTGAAATCCGGCGGCGTGGTCATGTCCACCTCGTCGCCCTTGCCGCACATGATGGCGTCGGCCGGCACGGGCTGGCCGTTGAAGAACAGCTCGGCCTGGTGGCGCAGCGGCAGCGCGAAGCCGTAGGAATCCGGTGCCAGCCGGCCGCGCTGGCGCGTGGCGACATTGCAGTCCTCGCGAAACAGCGTGAGGCCGGGCAGATGCACCTTGAGCACGCGGCCGGCGAAGCTGCCTTCGGAAAACTGCTCGTAGGCCAGGTGCCAGCCGGCCTGCGCCGCGGCATGCTGGTCGATGTCCTCGGTCTGGCGGGACTCGACCCAGTCGGCGGTGGCGAGAGCTTGTGTGTGCGGCATCGGGGCTTCGGTGGATGGCGAATTGTTGCGCAGCCATTTGCGGCTCCGTTCGACCGATCACGCGCCCCCGGTGGAAACCCTAGAGCAAGCGTGCGCGAACTCGATAACGACGAAGCCTGCCGCGCGCCGACCATGGCCGCCATGACATCCCGGCACACCGGCATCTTGCCGACCCCACAGCAGGCCCTCGCATGAAGCAGGACCAGATCGACGCGCTGCGGGCGCTGCCCGTGCCCGACCAGCAGCTGCTGATCGGCGCGCAGTGGCAGGCGGCGCAGGGCGGCGAGACGCTGCCGGTGGTCTCGCCCATCGACGGGCGCACGCTGTGCCAGTTGGCAAGTGCGAGCGCGGGCGACGTCGACCTGGCGGTGCAGGCCGCGCGCCAGAGTTTCGAGCGCGGCGCATGGTCGCGCATGGCACCGGCCGAGCGCAAGAAGATCCTGCACCGCATCGCCGAGCGCATCGAGGCGCAGCAGGCCGAACTGGCCGTGCTCGGCGTGCGCGACAACGGCACCGAGATCGCGATGGCCTGGAAGGCCGAGCCCGGCAGCGCCGCCGCCACCTTTCGCTACTACGCCGAATGCGTGGACAAGGTCCACGGCGAGATCGCGCCCACCGCCGACAGCGTGCTCGGGCTGGTGCACCGCGAGCCGGTGGGCGTGGTCGGCGTCATCGTGCCCTGGAATTTCCCGCTGATGATCGGCGCCTGGAAGATCGCGCCGGCACTGGCGGCCGGCAACTCGGTGGTGCTCAAGCCCTCCGAGGACGCCTCGCTCTCGCTGCTGGCGCTGGCGCGCCTGTGCCTGGAGGCCGGCCTGCCGCCCGGCGTGCTGAACGTCGTCACCGGCCGCGGCGACTCGGCCGGCGCCGCGCTGGCCGCCCACATGGACGTGGACGTGCTGGTCTTCACCGGCTCCGGCCCGGTCGGTCGGCGGCTGCTGCAGGCGGCGGCCGCGTCCAACCTCAAGCGCGTGTACCTGGAGCTGGGCGGCAAGTCGCCCAACATCGTGTTTGCCGATGCGCCGGACCTGGCGCAGGCGGCCAAGGTCTCGGCGCAGGGCATCTTCCGCAACAGCGGCCAGGTCTGCGTGGCCGGCTCGCGGCTGCTGGTGCAGCGCGCGGTGCACGACGAATTCGTCGAGCGCCTGGTCGCGATCGCGCGCGGCATCCAGGTCGGCGACCCGCTGGACATCGCCACCGAGGTCGGCGCCGTCAGCAGCGCGGGGCAGCTCGCGCGCAACGTGCGCGCGGTGGCGCAGGCCGAAGCCGAGGGCGCGCGGCGCCGGGTCGGCGGCGAGGTCATCGCGCCGGTGGCGGGCGGCAGCTACATGTCGCCGGCGGTGTTCGACCGCGTCACGCCGGCCATGCAGCTGGCGCGCGAAGAGGTGTTCGGCCCGGTGCTGGCGGTGCTGCCCTTCGACGACGAGGCAGACGCCGTGCGCCTGGCCAACGACTCGGTCTACGGCCTCGCATCGGCGGTGTGGACCGGCAACCTCTCGCGCGCCCACCGCATGGTGCGCGCCATCCGCGCCGGCGTGGTCCACGTCAACACCTACGGCGGCCCCGACATCACCGTGCCGCTGGGCGGCGTGCGCCAGTCCGGCAACGGCCACGACAAATCCATGCACGCGCTGGACAAGTACCTCGAACTGAAGACCGCCTGGATCCAGCTCTGATCTCCCCGAACCCAAGGACCTCCATGACGCACTCGCAGCTTCGCGCCGACAACGCGCAATACCTCTGGCACCCCATGGCCCACCCCGCGGCGATGAAGCAGACGCCGCCGGACATCATCACGCGCGGCAGCGGCTGCCACATCTGGGACATCGACGGCCACCAGCTGCTGGACGGCGTGGGCGGCCTGTGGTCCAACAGCCTGGGCCACAGCAACCGCGCGGTGCGCGACGCCATCGTGGCGCAGCTCGACGAGCTGCCCTTCTACAACGTGTTCCGCGGCACCACGCACAGCCGCGCGATCGAGCTGTCCGCCCGGCTGGTGCGCATGATGGAACCCGAGGGCGTGGCCGCCGTCACCTTCGGCAGCGGCGGCTCGGACGCGGTGGAGGCGGCGCTGAAGATCGCGCGCCAGTACCACAAGCTGCGCGGCCAGGCCGACCGCTTCAAGTACATCAGCCTGCGCCAGGGCTACCACGGCGTGCATTTCGGCGGCGCCAGCGTGAACGGCAACACCAACTTCCGCCGCGCCTACGAACCGCTGCTGCCCGGCTGCTTTCACATCGACACGCCCTGGCTGTACCGCAACCCCTACAGCGACGACCCCGAGCGCCTGGGCGAGATCTGCGCCGAGCTGCTGGAGCGCGAGATCGTGTTCCAGGGGCCGGACACCGTGGCCGCCTTCATCGCCGAGCCGGTGCAGGGTGCCGGCGGCGTGATCGTGCCGCCGCCCAACTTCTGGCCGCGCGTGCGCGAGATCTGCGACCGCCATGGCGTGCTGCTGATCGCCGACGAGGTCGTGACCGGCTTCGGCCGCACCGGTGAGCTGTTCGGCACGCGGCACTGGGGCGTCAACGCCGACATCATGTGCCTGGCCAAGGGCATCTCGGCCGGCTACGTGCCGCTGGGCGCGACCACGGTCAACCACAAGGTGGCCGAGGTGTTCGAGAACGACAGCACCGGCGCCGCCGCGCTGGGCCACGGCTACACCTACAGCGCGCACCCGGTGGCCGCGGCCGCGGCGCTGGCCGTGCTGGACGAGATCGAACGGCTGGAGGTGGTGGCCAACGCGGCGCGCCAGGGCCGGCTGCTGAACGAGCGGCTGCGCGGCCTCACCACCCGCACGCGCTGCGTGGGCGACGTGCGCGGCATCGGCCTGATGGTGGGCATCGAGATGGTGGCCGACCAGGCCACGCGCGAGAAACTGCCGCGCACCAGCGACCTGCCGCAGCGCGTGTTCCGCGAGGCCTACCAGCGCGGGCTGATGGTGCGCACCTCCGGCGCCAACCTGATCCTGTCGCCGCCGCTGGTCATCAGCGAGGCACAGACGCTGGAACTGTGCGACATCCTCGAGGCCACCTTCGAGGCCGTCGAGGCGGGTCGCTGAACCGGCGAGCGAGCGCGATGGACACGCCGACCATCCTGCTGATCGGCACGGCCGACACCAAGAGCGATGAACTGCTCTACCTGGCCGCGCGCATTGCCGCGGCCGGCGGCCGCGCGCAGGTGATGGACGTCGGCGTGATGGCGCCGGCCGCCTTCACGCCCGAGATCGGCAACGCGGCCGTGGCGCAGGCGGGCGGCAGCGACATCGACACGCTGCGCCGCTGCGGCGAAGAAAGCACCGCGATGCTCGCCATGGCGCGCGGCGCCGCCGTGCTGGCGCTGGACATGGTGCGGCGCGGCCAGGTGCAGGGCATGCTGGCGCTGGGCGGCAGCATGGGCACCGACCTGGCGCTGGACGTGGCCGCGGCGCTGCCGCTGGGCGTGCCCAAGTTCGTGCTGTCCACCATCGCGCATTCGCACCTGATCGCGCCCGAACGCGTGACGCCCGACCTCACCATGATGCTGTGGGCCGGCGGCCTGTACGGCCTGAACAGCCTCTGCAGGGCCGCGCTGTCGCAGGCCGCGGGCGCCGTGGTGGGCGCCTCCCGCCTGGCCGAGCCGCCGCGCTTCGACCGGCCGCTGATCGGCATCACCTCCTTCGGCAAGAGCTGCCTGTACTACATGGTGGCGCTGAAGCCGGCGCTGGAAGCGCGCGGCTACGAAGTCGCCGTGTTCCACACCACCGGCATGGGCGGGCGCGCCTTCGAGAGCATGGCGGGAGCGCGCCAGTTTGCCGCGGTGTTCGACTTCAGCCTGCAGGAAATCAGCAACCACCTGGGCGGCAGTTGCGTGAGCGCCGGCCCAGCGCGGCTCACCGCCGCCGGGCGCGCCGGCGTGCCGCAGCTGGTGGCGCCGGGCGCGGCCGACATGATCGACTTCCCGGCCTGGGCGCCGCCACCGGCCGGGCTGGCCGAACGCCCCAGCCACGACCACAACCGCCTGATCGCCTCGGCCACGCTGGACGTGCCGCGCCGCCGCGCAGTCGCCGCCGAAATCGTGCAGCGCCTCGCCGGCGCCCAGGGGCCGACGCGGCTGCTGGTGCCGCTGGGCGGCCTGCACGCCTGGGACCTGCCCGACCAGCCGCTGCATGACGCGCCGGCGCTGGCCGCCTTTCTCGACGCCCTGCAGACCCACGCCGCGATGGCCGGCGTGGACACGCTGCCGGTCGCCGCCCACATCAACGACGCGGCCTTCGCCGAGGCCGCGCTGCGCTGCTTCGACGACTGGGTCGAACGCGGCATCGTGCCCGCGGGCGCACCGCGCAAGGAGCTTGCATGACGACGATGGCCGAACGCGCCCTGGTGCTGGACTTTGGCGGCGTGATCAGCCGCACTCTGTTCGAGACGCATGCGCAGTCCGAGCAGGCGCTGGGCCTTGCCCGCGGAACGTTGACCTGGCGCGGCCCCTTCGATCCTGCCAACGACGCCTTGTGGCGCGACATGCTGGCCGACCGCATCAGCGAGCGCGACTACTGGCTCACGCGCACGCGCGAAGTCGGCGCGCTGCTGGGGGAGGAATGGGAGCGCATGGAAACGCTGGTGCGCCGTGCGCGCGGCGCCGAGCCCGCGCCCGTGATCCGGCCCGAGGCCAGCGCCGCCATCGCGCAGGCGCGCGCGGCCGGCTGCCGGCTCGCCATCCTGTCGAATGAACTCGACCTGTTCTACGGCGCCGACTTCCGCGCCCGGCTCGCCTTGCTGAACGATTTCGAGGCCATCGTCGACGCCACCTACACCGGCATCCTCAAGCCCGACCCGCGCGCCTACCAGGCGGTGGCCGAGGCGCTGGGGCTGCCGCTCGACGCCTGCGTGTTCGTCGACGACCAGCCGCGCAACATTGCCGGCGCGCGGCGCGCCGGCATGCAGGCGATCGAGCTCGACGTGCGCGACCCGGCGGCTGGCTTCGCGGCCGCGCTGCGGGCGCTCGGGCTGGTGCCGGCGGGGGTGCTGGCTGCCAGCACTTAGGCAGGCTCAACCGGCGTAGCGTCCGTCGCCCAGCAACAGCGCCCGCATGCGGGCCACGTCGCTGCAGTGAACCATGTCGATCGGGAAGTCGGCGCTGCTGGAGAGGTTGACGAAGCCGGCATCGACCACGCCCTGCTCGCCCAGCTGGCGCAGGCTCAGGCCGGGATCGATGGCGCAGGATTTCACCAGCACCAGCCGCTCGGCGTTCAGGCTGTGCGCCAGGTCGAGCGCGATGCTGTCGGAGGTGTATTCCCAGTTGGTGCGCTCGGTCGGCCGCTTGCGCTGCAGGTCGAAGGGCAGCCACAGCGCGGTCTGGCCCTTGTGCAGCACGCGCCGGATGTCGGCCTTGCTGCGCGTGAGTTGCAGCGCGGGGTTCAGGCCGTGCATCAGGTAGGCGGTCTGCGCCATGGCCAGCACCGCCATGTTGTGCGCGCTGAGTTCGCCGATGCGCCAGTGCGCCTGCGCCTGGCGCACCTCGTCGCCGAAGGCGCCGCCGCCACTCACCACGATCACCCGGCCGCCGCCGCATTCGGTCAGCAGCGCCAGCCAGTCCGCAAGGATCGGGTTCGTGTTCAGGCTGCCGCCGATCTTGACGATCCACATGGGCTCAATGCTCCCCTTCGTCCAGTTCGTCGAGCGCGTACAGCGAAGCCACGGCGACACAGGGCGCGCACACCTGGGCCCAGCCCGGCAGCGCCGCGCCGCCACCCGGCGCATGCGCCGACACGCGCGCCACGTCGCTGCCGTAGGCGAGCTGGCGCTGCGTCGGACGCTCGCCCCGCATGCACGCCGTGGCGCGGGCCAGCACGTCGGCCACCAGGAAGGCGCCGCACCCGGCGCTGACGACCGCGGCGTCGTGCGGCAAGTCATGCGCGACCATCACGCGGCGCATGTCATCGGCCAGCACCCGCACCTGCGCCGCCCGCCAGGCCTGCGCGAAGGCCAGCCACTCGTGCGCTGGCGCATCGCGCCGGTCGAGCCCGATCATGCGGGCCAGGCGCTGGCGCGTGGCGTCCAGGTCCTTGCCGGCGTTGTCGGCGCTGGGGTGCAGGTCGTGCGCGGGATCGAGCTCGCCGATCAAGCGGTACACGTCGGCGCTGGTGGCGAAGAATTCGTTCATCACGTTGTGCGGCCGGCCGCGCCAGTCGATGCGCCGCGCCAGCGCGCACAGCGGCGTGCGCACCACGCCGTGGTAGACCAGCTCGCCGCTGGCCAGGCGCTGCGCATCGGTGCGGCTCGCGGTCGGCACGCGGCCGTCGCGAAAGGCGATCAGGTCGGTGGTGGTGCTGCCGATGTCGACCAGCAGGCCGGTGCCGGCGCGGCGTGCCGCGTGGCGGGCCGTGGCGAGCCAGTTGGCCGAGGCCACCGCTTCCCAGTGCGCGGCCAGCTCGGCTTCGCTGCGCCAGCCGGCATCGCCGGCGAAGAAGCGCAGCGGGCCGGCCAGCGCCTTGGCCAGCACCGCCGCAATGGCGAGCACGCCGCACTCGCGGTCTTCGAACAGGTCGACCATCTCGCCCGTCATGGTGACGGCGTGCTGCGCGCCTGCCGCGTCGCTCCAGCGCGCGCGCGCGGCCTGCAGCACGGCCTCGAGCCGGTCCAGCCCCAGCCACAGCGGGCAGGCCCATTGCGCCACGTCGACGACCTCGCCGCCCTGCAGCAGGCAGGCCTTGACGTGCGCGCCGCCGATGTCCCAGCCGATGACGTCGCGCTCAGGCATGGTCGTGCGCCAGCTTCGTCATGAGAGCGGCATCGCCGCGCACGGCGGCGATCACCTCGCCCGCCAGGTTGCGCCCGAGTTGGCGCGAGAGGCCGACGTAGGCGCAGGTGACGCGCGGATTCACCTCGATCACCACCGGCCCGCGCTGCGCATGCCAGACCAGGTCGATGCCGACGAAGCCGCGCAGGCCCGGCAGGGCGCGCTGCACGCGCGCCGCCAGCGCGGCCAACTGCGCCAGTTGCGCGGTGCCCGCATCGCCGCGCGGCAGGGCGTTCACCACGACGCCGCGAAACGTGAGCTGGCCCAGCGCATCCACGTCGATCTGCTGGCGGTTCACGCACAGCAGATCGCAACGCTGCGCGCCGCACAGCAGCGACAGGCTCAGCGCCTCGCCCTCGACCCAGGGTTCGAGCGTCACCGACGCGCCGGCGCGGGCGCGGGCAATGGCGTCGTCGCGCGCGGCCTGCCGTTGCCGATGCACCCGCGTGGCCACCGCGCCGGCGCCGTCGTCGGGCTTGACGACCCAGCGCGCGGTATCCGGCGCGTGCTCGAACGCCAGCGGCGTGGCGATGCCGGCGGCGGTCAGCGCGGCGAGCGTGCGGTGCTTGTGCGTGGCCAGCGCGATCGATGCGGCATCGCAACCGAGCCAACTGCCGGCCGGCACGCAGGCGTGCAGCTGCGCCAGCAGGCCGTCGGTCTCCGGCGCGATCACCCAGCTGAGATCGTGCGCGGCGGCCTGGCGCTGCACGAAGTGCAGGGCCGATTCAGCATCGTGCGGCGTGACCGCGCGCGCCGGCTGCGGTGGCGGCGCCGCCTGCTTGCAGGTGGCAACGCTCACGTGATAGCTTTCGAGCCGCAGCAGATCGGCCACGACAGCATCGCGCATCGATTCGCCCATCGACAGCAGTTCGCCGGTCGCCTCCGCGGCCATCTCGCCACCCGCGCTCAGGTACTCGTACACGAAGATCCTGTTCATTGCCACGCCGCCTCTCCCACGCGTTTCCCATGCAGCTCATTCCCGTGATCGACCTCATGCAAGGCCAGGTGGTGCGCGCCGTGCGCGGCGACCGCCAGGCCTACAAGCCCATCGTCTCGCAGCTGTGCGCCAGCAGCGACCCGGTGACGGTGGCCAGGATGCTGTGCGCGCACTGCGCGACCCGCCAGCTGTACGTGGCCGACCTCGACGCGCTGCTGGGAGGCCCGGCCCAGACCACCGTGTTGCGCCGCCTGCTGCAAGCCATGCCCGGGCTGGAACTGTGGCTGGACGCCGGCTTTGCCAGCCGCCGCGCCGCCGATGCGCTGCGGCGCGAGCTGGGTGCCTTGGGTGCGGACAGCGGGCGAGTGGTCGCCGTGTTCGGCAGCGAATCGATCGCCTCGCGCGCGGAACTGGCCCAGTGCTTCGGCGACGACGGCGATGCGAACGTGCTCTCGCTCGACCGCCGCGACGGCCAGCGCATGGACCTGGCCGGCTGCTGGGAAGCCCCCGCGCTGTGGCCCGGCCGCGTGATCGTGATGACGCTCGAACGCGTCGGCGCCGGCGCCGGCCCCGACCTGCAGACGCTGGCCGAGGTGCAGCGCAAGGCGCCCGGCGCCTTCCTGGTCGGCGCCGGCGGCATCCGCCACCCGGCCGACCTGGCGGCGGCCAGCGCGGCCGGCGCCGGCGCCTGGCTGGTGGCCAGCGCCCTGCACGACGGCCATCTGCCACCGGTTCATCCGCCGGCACATCCACCGGTTCAGGCCTGACATCTGGCTGCGAAACATGGGTTTGCTCGCATCACGTTTCGTGCCAGCGCGATAGGCCGCTGCGCCGCCCTGCGCGGCCCCAGCCGGGGCCAGAACTGCAACAGGAAGCGCCACACAGTGTTTCATTTCTGACGGGCAGCGCCGCGCGCGCCAGCGCAACGGCGCGGCGCGGCCGGTGGCACATCGTTTGCGTGACACCCGGCAATGACCGATTCCTTGCTCGCCCTGGAAGACGGCGCGCGGCGCTGGACCTGTCCTTTCTGCCTGCTGCTGTGCGATGGGCTCGGCGTGCGGGCCAATGCGGCCGGTACGGCGCTGGAACTGGCCGCCGGGGCCTGCGCCGGCGCGCAGGCCGCGCTGGCGCACTTCCCGCCGGCGCCTTCGGCGGCGCAGCCACAGGTCGGCGGCCAGCAGGCCAGCGCGGCCGATGCGCTCGACGCCGCAGCCGCCATCCTGGCCGCCAGCCGCCAACCGCACTTCGGCGGCCTGGGCACCGACGTGGCCGGCGCGCGGGCGCTGTACCGCCTGGCGCAGGCCACCGGCGCCATCTGCGACCCCGCCCAGGGCACCGCGCTCATGCACGGCGTGCGCGCCTTGCAGGACCGGGGCGGCTACAGCACCACGCTGGCCGAGGTGCGCACCCGCGCCGACCTCATCGTCTGCCTGGATGGGCTGCCGGGCGGCGAGGCGGCCGAGTTCCTGCCGCGCTGCGGGATCGGTGAAGACGATGCCCCGCCGCGGCACCTGGTGCTGTTGGGCGGCCCGCCGCAAGACCAGGCCGCGCTGGCGGCGATCGCGGCGCGCGCCAGCCACGACGCGCTCACGACCGAAGCCGTGCCGCTGCAGGGCGACCTGTTCGACACGGTGGCGCTGCTGGCGGCGCTGGTGGCCGGCCGCGCCGTGCACCCGGTGGCGCCGCAACTCGCCGCGCTGGCCGACCGCCTGCGCGCCGCGCGCTACGCCGTGCTGGTCGGGCAGAGCAGCCGGCTGCCGGCGCAGGGCGCGCTGGTCATCGAGACGGTGCAGCGCATCGTTGGCACGCTCAACGCCCGCACGCGCGCCGCCGCGCTGTGGCTGGGCGGCGGCAACGGTGCAGGCACGGTGAACCAGGTGTTCACCTGGCTCTCCGGCCTGCCGCTGCGCTCGCGCGCCGGCCCGGCCGGGCTTGAGCATGAACCGCTGTGCTTCGACAGCGCTCGCCTGTTGGCCGAGCAGGCGGTCGACAGCCTGTTGTGGATCGCCAGCTTCGATGCCACGTCGACGCCGCCCGTCACGCAGGTTCCGAAGGTCGTGCTGGCGCATCCCGCGCTGGCGGCGTCCGCCGCGCGCGAGGGCGATGTCTTCATCCCGGTCTCGACACCGGGCATCGGCTCGCCCGGCCACCTGTTCCGCGCCGATGGCGGCGCGGTGCTGCCGCTCCTGCCGGTCTACCGCGACGACACGCTGCCCGTGCTGGCCGATGTGCTCGACGGCCTGGCGCAGCGCGTGCGGGCGCTGCGCGCACACAGCGGGGTGACGGCATGACCTCCATGCGCTTGCGCGGCGGGCGCATCGTCGACCCGACCCAATCCACCAGCGGCACGGTGCAGGACCTGTGCGTGCGCGATGGCCGCATCGTCACGCTCGATGCGCGTGCGCCGGTCGATACCGAGATCGACGCCAGCGGCTGCGTCGTGATGGCCGGCGGCATCGACCTGCACACGCACATCGGCGGCGGCAAGGCCAACCTGTCGCGCCTGTTGATGCCCGAAACGCACCGGCGCGGCGACGCCTGCGGCGGCTGCGTGCCCAGCACCGTGGACACCGGCCAGCGCTACGCGCAGATGGGCTACACCGCGGCCTTCGAACCGGCCATGATCGCCAGCAACGCGCGCCACGCGCACATGGAGATGGGCGACACGCCGATCCTCGACCACGGCGCCTACGTGATGCTGGGCAACGACGAGTTCTTTCTCCAGCTGCTGTCCGAGGGCGGCGCCGCCGGCCGCAACTACGAGACCATCCGCGACTACATGGGCTGGACCCTGCGCGCCACCCGCGCCATGGGCGTGAAGGTGGTCAACCCGGCCGGCATCTCGGCCTTCAAGTTCAACCAGCGCAAGCTGAACGTCGACGAGCAGCACGTGCACTGGCAGGTCACGCCGCGCCAGGTGCTGCACACGCTGGCGCGCGCGCTGCGCGAACTGGGCGTGCCGCATCCGCTGCACATCCATGGCAGCAACCTGGGCGTGCCCGGCAACATCGAATCGACGCTGGAGACCATCCGCGCGCTGGAGGGCCTGCCGGCGCACCTGACGCACGTACAGTTCCATGCCTACGGCACCGAAGGAGCGAAGAAGTTCTCGTCGGCCGCGCTGGAACTGGCGCAGGCCGTCAACGCCCACCCGAACATCAGCATCGACGTCGGGCAGATCATGTTCGGCCAGACCGTCACGGCCTCGGGCGACACCATGCGCCAGCACGCACAGTCGGGCCTGGGCAGTCCGCGCAAATGGGTCGGCAGCGACATCGAGTGCGAGGCCGGCTGCGGCATCGTGCCCTTTCGCTACCGCGAGCAGAGCTACGTGAACGCGCTGCAATGGGTGATCGGGCTGGAGCTGTTCCTGCTGGTGCGCGACCCCTGGCGCGTGGTGCTGACCACCGACCACCCCAACGGCGGCCCCTTCACCAGCTACCCGCACCTGATCCGCCTGCTGATGGACCGCAGCTTTCGCGAGGAGCAGCTGGCCAAGCTGCACCCGGAGGTGGCGGCCGAGTGCGCGCTGCGCTCGATCACGCGCGAGCTCAGCCTGGAGGAGATCGCCATCATGACGCGCGCCGCGCCGGCGCGGCTGCTGGGCCTGACCGAGCGCGGGCACCTGCGCGTGGACGGGGCGGCGGACATCGCGGTGTACCGCGAGCAGGCCGACCGCGAAGCCATGTTCCAGGTGCCCGAGCACGTCTTCAAGGATGGCACGCTGGTGGCGCGCGCCGGCCGCATCGTGGCCGCACCGGTCGGCGGCACGCACTTCGTCGAGCCCGACTACGACCGCGGCATCGAGAAGACGCTGCGCGCCCATCTGGCGACGCAGGGCTCGGTCCACTTCGACAACATCGCGATCGGCCACGACGAGTTGTGCCGCTGCTGCAATGGCGGTCGCCTGCTGCCGACCGCGTGCTTCGGGATGAGCCCATGACCGAGGCCTGGGTCCGCAACGGCGTCCGCATCGACGACGGCTTTGCCGAAGCCTTCCCGATGAAGGCCACGCGCATCCTCGTGACCGCGCACAACGCCACCTGGGCGCGCCATGCGGCGGTGTCGGCGACGGGGCTGGCGACCTCGGTGATCGGCTGCGGCTGCGAAGCCGGCATCGAGCGCGAACTCGGCCCCGAAGAGACGCCCGACGGCCGGCCCGGCGTGAGCCTGCTGCTGTTCGCGATGTCGGGCAAGGAACTGGCCAAGCAGGTCGAGCGGCGCGTCGGCCAATGCGTGCTGACCTGCCCGACCACCGCGGTCTACGCCGGCATCGCCGAGGGCGAACCGATCGCGCTGGGCAAGAACCTGCGCTTCTTCGGCGACGGCTGGCAAATATCGAAAGTGATCGACGGCATCCGCTACTGGCGCGTGCCGGTGATGGATGGCGAGTTCGTGGCGCAGGAATACACGGCGCAGGTCAAGGGCGTGGGCGGCGGCAACCTGCTGTTCCTGTGCGCCGACACCGACAGCGCGCTGACGGTGGTGGAAGCCGCCGTGCAGGCGATGCAGGCGCTGCCCAACGTGATCCTGCCTTTCCCCGGCGGCGTGGTGCGCTCCGGTTCGAAGGTGGGCAGCAAGTACGCGGCACTGAGCGCCTCGACCAACGACGCCTTCTGCCCCGGCCTGTTCGGCCTGGTCCCGCGCAGCGAACTGACCCCCGAGACGCGCTGTGTGATGGAGATCGTGATCGACGGGCTGGGCGAGGCCGATGTCGCCGCGGCGATGCGCGCGGGCATGCTGGCCGGCATTGCGCTGGGCGCGCCGCGTGGGCTGCAGCGCATCTCGGCCGGCAACTACGGCGGCAAGCTGGGGCCCTTTCACTTCCATCTGCGCAAGCTGCTGGGGGAGGGCGGACCGTGAGCGGCTGGCGACTGGTGCTCAAGGCCGCCCCCGCATTGCGGGTCGACCTGCGCGGCATCACGCCGGCGGCGCTGGCGGGTTTGTCGGCGGCCGAGATCGAGCGCCTGCCGCTGGGCTACGGCAATGCGCAGGTGGCGCTGGCGGAGTTCTTCACCGTCGCGCCGCAACAAGATGAGTCGCTGCACTTCGACGGCGACCTGTCACGCTTCGACCGTGTCGCCTGGCAACTGGCCGGCGGCCGCATGCAGGTCGAAGGCAACGTCGGCCACCATGCCGGCGGCGGCATGCGCGCCGGCGAACTGGTCGTGAATGGCGATGCTGGCCTGCTGGCCGCCTGCGAGATGGCCGGTGGTGTTTTCACGGTACAGGGCAACGTCGACGACCACGCGGCCAGCGCGTTGCCGGGCAGCATGGACGGCATGCGCGGCGGCTGCTTCGTCGTGCGGGGTCATGCCGGCGCGCGCTTCGGCGACCGCATGCGGCGCGGCAGCGCCATCGTGCACGGCGATGCCGGCGACTTCCTGGCCTCGCGCATGGTGGCGGGCACCATCGCCATCGGCGGCAAGGTCGGCGCGCATGCGGCCTTCGGCATGCGGCGCGGCAGCCTGGTGCTGGCCGCCGGGCCGGCTGCAGCGCAGGTGCCCGCGACCTTCGTGCCGGCGCTCGGCGCGGCCGACGTGATCTGGCAACTGCTGGCGCGCGACCTGGCGCGGCACGGCGGGCCCTTTGCGGCGCTGGCCTCGCGCCGCATCGAGCGGCACCTGGGCGACCTGGCGGCGGACGGCAAGGGCGAGCTGATCGCCGTCCTTTAGAGTTCGGCCATGCACGCACGCCTGGCCCTTTTCGATCTCGACCTGACGCTCATCCCCTTCGACAGCGGCATGGCCTGGACGCAGTTCCTGATCGAGCGCGGCGTGCTGCCGCCCGAATCGGAAGCGCAGTACCTGGCCTACTGCCATCTCTACATCGCTGGCACGCTGGACATGCATGCGATGCACCGCAGCAACATGCAGCCGCTGCTGCGCTACCCGCGCGACACGCTGGCGCAATGGCAGGCCGAGTTCGAAGCGCGGATGGCGCCGCGCATTCCGCCGGCCAGCCTGGCGCTGGTGGAACAACACCGCGCGCGCGGCGACCTGTGCGCCATGGTCACCGCCACCACCGAGTTGATCGCCGCGCCGATGGCGCGCCTGTTCGGCATCGAGCACCTGCTGGCCACCCGGCCGGCGACGCAGGGCGGCGTGCCGGGTGCCGCCTACACCGGCGAGATCGATGGCGAGCCTTGCTACCGGCAGCACAAGCTGAGCCGCGTTGCGCAGTGGCTGGCCGAGCGCGGACCCGAACAGCACCGTGCGCTATCGGACTTCGAACAATCGTGGTTCTATTCCGATTCAATCGGTGACCTGCCCCTGCTGCAGGCCGTCACGCACCCCGTGGCGGTGTGTCCGGACGAGCGCCTGCGTGCGCACGCGCTGCAGCACGGCTGGCCGGTGCTGGAGCTGGATTGGCAGGTATGAATACGCCGGCCAGCCACGCGTTCGCTCGTGGGGGAGGCGCCAACAATATCGCGTTCGCCATGTTCACCTTTCCGAGTCTTGCGGCCTACGAGAAGTACTGCGCGGCGTCCGCTACTGATCCCGCGGGCGGAATGCCGAGGCGCGTTCATCCCCAGCGCAAGGGCAGAATGGGTGTTTGAATTGCCCCTCGTGAATTCTCATGACCAGTGACTCAACGCCCCCGCCGTCCTTCGGAAGTTGCCTGTGCGGGACGGTGAGATACGAGGTCCGCTCCGAAATCAAGGCGGTCTCGCACTGCCACTGCGGCATGTGCCAAAAAGCTCATGGCGCGGCCTTCGCCACTTACGGCAGTGTTCCACTGGGTGATTTGGTAGTTACGCACGGCGCCGAGGTCCGACGCAGTCGTGAATCGTCGCCCGGCGTCACCCGGACGTTCTGCTCGACTTGCGGCTCCCCCTTGACGTGGCACAGTGCTCACGGCGACGCGGCTTCCTGGATATCGTTCTCCTTGGGGACGCTCGATACATCCTTTGCCCCTTTGAAGCAGCGGAACATTCACCTTGCGTCCAAAGCCCCCTGGTGTGCGGCGGATGAGGGGTTGTCCGAGGCCAGTGACTGAAGCCGGCCAGAACCGGAAGTCGCCCACGGCCACATAGAGGTCCATTGGGAGTGAGCGATGCAATACGTGTTCAATGTGTTTGGCCGGCGCATCGCCGTCCACCGAGATGAAGGCCGCTGGTCTTGCTACATGATGGGAACTGACGGCAAACGTCGGCCGATGGAGCTTGCCATTCCCCAGGAGGTCGCTGCGGATGAGCTTGCGCAGTACCTCTATGACATTTACCACGAGAGTGCGACGCCGACCAACGGTGATGTTTTTGAGGTGAGCCGCCAGTGATGCGACCGCCGCTTCCGGTGAACACCGGTCGTTCGAGGCCGATCAGAATTCGCCCGGAAGGAGAGGTTCGATGATCGGCAGTGAAGCCTTTGCGATTCTGCGCAGATTGCGGCGCTTTTGTGCTGCAGTGCTTTTGGTCGGGATAGCTTTCGTCGCATCGTCGCGGGCCGCAGAAGGTACAACGGACAAGATCGCAGCACCGAGCACTTTGATGTATCGAGCCGTCGACGGCCGCGAGCTTCGAATATTCACGTTTCTCCCCTCCGATGTCGGCGCTTCTGCGCGGCCAGCCATCCTGATGGTGCAAGGCGGCGCATGGTCGCGCGGCAACCCAGAACAACTCTTCAGAGCGGCGCGATTTTTCGCCAAGCAGGGGTTTGTATCGGTGGTGCTTGAGTACAGGTTGGCGGACTCGACGAACTCGCCAGTCGAATCTCTTTCAGATGTGTGTCACGCGCTGGCGTTCATGAGAAAGGATGCCGAGAGTCTTGGACTGGCGTCGTCTCGGATCGCTCTCTGGGGAATTTCTTCAAGTGGACAGCTTGCGGCGTCCGCAGCGACAGTTGGCTGTGGTTCTTCAGAAGGCAGCGCCGGCAACGGCGGCCCCGACGCGTTGCTGCTGGTATCGCCCGTTGTAGACGCCCTTTCAGATGGGCTATTTCGCGATCTGATGAAGGGGCACGGACGACCTTCGTCTTTGTCGCCCTCGCACACATTGGTACGAAGCATAGTTCCCACGCTCATCATGCAGGGAGATGCAGATCGGACGACCCCCATCGAGCGGAGCAAAGCATTCTGCGCAAGAGCGCAAGAGCTCGGGAGTCGGTGCGACCTCGTAGCTCTCGAAGGAATGGGGCACGTGCTTACCAAAGAGGTCCGCGACGTAGTGCTGGACCGCCAAGCTACATTCCTTCGAGAAGTGTGGCGGTGACCTTAGCCGTCAGTCCAATACGATCACGTTCGGCCATGAGCGGACTCTCGATCGCAGGCTCTATTCTCGGCTCAGCTACACCTACGACAATGAACTTGATCAGCCTTGCAAACCTCTCGCCCGAAGACCTCGAACCCAACGGTCAAGGCTGAGTTTGACCGCCATTGGAGCAGGCGCTACGCCTCGATCAACCCCCAGCGCAGCGCCACCAGCGTCAGCTCCGACTGGTTGCTGGCGCCCAGTTTCTGCTTCACGTGATAGAGGTGCGTGCCGACGGTGCTGGGCGACAGGCTGAGCGTCTGCGCGATCTGCGCGACGCTCTGGCCGCGCGCCAGTTGCAGGAAGACGGAGAACTCGCGCTCGCTCAAGGTGTCGGCCGGGCTGGCATCGCCGTCGAGTTGCGCCAGCGCCAGCGCCTGGGCGGTGGCGGGGTCGACGTAGCGCTGGCCGCCGGCCACGGTGCGCACTGCGGCGATCAACGCATCGGGCGCGCTGCGCTTGCGCAGGTAGCCGAGCGCGCCGGCCTGCAGCACGCGGCGCGGGTGGGCCGTGTCCTCGTGCGCCGACAGGGCCAGCACGCGCGCCTTGGGGTCTTGCGCCAGCAGGCGGCGCACGGCTTCCAGGCCGCCGATGCCGGGCATGGACAGGTCCATCACCACCACGTCGGGCTTCAGGCGCGGGTAGTCGAGGCAGGCCTGTTCGCCGCTGTCGACCTCGCCCACCACCTCGACCTGGGCGTCGGCCAGCAGCATGCGAAAACCCATGCGCACCAGCGCGTGATCGTCGACCAGCAGCACGCGGATCATGCGGGTTCCTTTCCGGAGTTCTCGGCCATGTCTGGGATGTCGGCGGCGGCGCTGGCGCTGATCGGCAGGCACACCCGCAAGCGTGCGCCGCGCGGCTGCACGTTCGCGAGGTCAAAGCTGCCGCCGAGCCCTTGCACCCGCTCGGCCAGCCAGCGCAAGCCGTAGTGCTTGCCTTGGCGCTGCGCTTCGGGCGGCAGGCCGCGGCCATCGTCCACCAGTTCCAGCGTGGCATGGCCGCTGTCGGCATCATCAGGGTCGTATTGCACAGCGAGTTGCAGGCGCCGCGCCTGGCCGTGGCGCAGCGCGTTGGTCAGGCCCTCCTGCGCGGCGCGGTACAGGGTGAGCGCGGCATCGCCGCTGAGCGCCGCGTCGGCCAGCGCGACACGCAGGTGGAGCTGCACGCCGGCATGGGCGCGGCGGGTGCGTTCGGCCAGGTCGTTCAGCGCCTCGGCCAGGCCGAAGTTGTCCAGCACCAGCGGCGTCAGCCGCGGAATGATGCCGTGCATGGCGTCGTACAGGCGCGAGGATTCGTCGGCGATCAGGCGCGCCGCCTGCTCGGATTGCGGGTCGAGCGCCTGCACGCGCTGCGCGATCGACAGCGCCATGCTGCGCATCGCGGTGACCGACTGGCCGAGCTCGTCGTGCAGCTCGCGCGCGATCATGCGGCGCTCGGCCTCGACATGGCGCTCGATCCAGCGCGTGAGTTCGCGGCTGTCGGACAGTTGCGTTTCCGCGCGCACCGCGCGGCGCTCGGTTTCGATGTGGCCCTGCAACTGCTGCACCATGCGGTTGAAGGCGGCGCCGATGGCCGCGGCCTCGGTGCCCGCCAGCGGCGGCAGGCTGGCGTTGAACTGGCCGCCCTGCACGCGCTCGAGCGCCTGCGCGATCTGCCCGAGCGGGCGCAGCGCGCGGCCGACCAGCCAGAACACCAGGCCGTTGACGACCAGCAGGAAGGCCAGCACGCCGCTGGCCAGCGTCACGGTGTAGTCCCAGGCATCGACTTCGGCGCGGGTGGCGTTGGCGCGCACCACCAGCTTGCCGTCGGGGAACTCGATGGCCTGCACCGAGGGCTCCGGCGCGATCAGCTGGCTGAACCAGTGCGGCGCGTCGCGCCCGGCCTTGTAGACGGGCGGCGGCGAGCGATACAGCTCCTGCCCTTGTGCATCGAGCAAGGTGAGGTCGTTCGAGCGCACGCGGCCGATGCTCTGCAGGAAGCTCAGCATGGCCGGCGTGCCCTGCGCCGCGTAGCGCATGGCGGTGCCGTGCAGCAGCAACGAGGCCACGCGGTTGGCGGCCACCACTTCCTCGTGCACGGCGTCGCGCATGGTGCGCAGTTCGAGCACCAGCACCGTGGCGGCCAGCACGACGGTGAGGGCGACGACGATCAGGTTGATCTTCAGCCGAAGGCTCATCGGACAAGTGAGGAAAGAAGGTGCGGGCCATGGTAGCGGCGGGGGCGTGTGAGCGCCATGCAAGAGGACCCTGCATGGCGAGCCGCGCGATTCATGAAAATCATGAGCCGCGAATCATGATCGGGCGGCTGTGCCGGGGCCGGCGCAGGCGCGAACATGGCTCAGCGGGCACCGTCCGGCGTCCGTATCACTTTGCAATCCACTTGCACAAGGAGACCGCTGATGAAATGGGAAACACCTAGCGCTACCGACTTTCGTTTCGGCTTCGAAATCACGATGTACGTCGCTGCCCGTTAACGGGTAGCCAAGCCCCGCCGATGCGCATTACCGTTCTCGGTTCCGCCGCCGGCGGTGGCTTTCCGCAGTGGAACTGCAATTGTCACAACTGCGCCGGCGTGCGCGCCGGCAGCGTGCGGGCCAAGGCGCGCACCCAGTCGTCGATCTTCGTGGCGCCTGACGGCGGCGTGGACGGCGTTCTCTTCAACGCCTCGCCCGACATCCTGGAACAGATCCGCAGCAAGCCGGCCCTGCAGCCGGCGCGCGCCGTGCGCGACTCGGCGATTGCCGGCGTGGTGCTGATGGACGGCCAGATCGACCACGCCACCGGCCTCTTCATGCTGCGCGAGCGCACCGCCGCGCTGCCGCTGTGGTGCACCGACCCGGTGGAGGAAGACCTGCGCCAGGGCAACCCGGTGCTGCGCGTGCTCGGCCACTACTGCGGCGTGCAGCGCTACCGCATCGCGCTGGACGACACGCCCTTTGCCGTGCCCGGCGTGGCCGATCTTGAATTTCGCGCCCTTCCGCTGTCGAGCAAGGCCGCGCCCTATTCGCCGCACCGCGAACAGCCGGTGGAAGGCGACAACATCGGCATGCGCATGCTCGACCGCGCGAGCGGCAAGCGGGTGTTCTACGCACCGGGGCTGGGGCAGATCACGCCCGCCGTGTTCGACGCCATGGCCAATGCCGACTGCGTGCTGGTCGATGGCACCTTCTGGACCGACGACGAGATGCCGCGGCTGGGCCTTTCGCGCAAGAGCGCGCGCGACATCGGCCACCTGCCGCAGTCGGGGCCGGGCGGCATGCTGGAGTGGCTGGCCAGGCTGCCGCCCAGCACGCGCCGCATGCTCATCCACATCAACAACACCAACCCGATCCTCGACGAGGACTCGCCCGAGCGCACCACGCTGGCGCGCGCCGGCGTCGAGGTCTGCGAGGACGGCATGCAGATCGATCTGTGAGTCACGCACCATGAACGCGAACATGAGCACAAGCACCGCACCCTGGTCGCGCGAGGAGTTCGAGGCGAAGCTGCGCGAGCGCGGCCGCGCCTATCACATCCACCATCCGTTCAACGTGATGCTCAACACCGGCCGCGCCAGCCGCGAGCAGGTGCGCGGCTGGGTGGCGAACCGCTTCTACTACCAGATCGCGATCCCGATCAAGGACGCGGCGGTGCTCTCCAACTGCCCCGACCGCGAGGTGCGGCGCGGCTGGGTGCAGCGCATCCTCGACCACGACGGCTTCGAGCTCGAAGGCGTGCGCGACGAGGGCGGCATCGAGGCCTGGCTGCGGCTGGCCACCGCCGTCGGCCTGACGCGGGAAGAAGTACTCGATCTGCGCCACGTGGCGCCGGCGATGCGCTTCGCGGTCGATGCCTACGTGAACTTCGCGCGCCACGCGCCGTGGCAGGAAGCGGTGTGCTCGTCGCTCACCGAACTGTTCGCGCCCGAGATCCACCAGCAGCGGCTGGCGACCTGGCCGCAGCACTACACCTGGATCGAGCCCGAAGGCATGGCCTATTTCCGCAGCCGCGTCAGCCGGGCGCGGCGCGATGTGGAGCAGGGGCTGGCCGTCACGCTCGGCCATTTCACCACCCGGCCGATGCAGGCGCGGGCGCTGGAAGTGCTGCAACTCAAGCTCGACATTCTGTGGGCCATGAGCGATGCAATGGCGCTCAAGTACGGGGTGACGCCGTGACGGCGGACCGACCCACCCGGCCCGCCAGTGCGACGACCCAGCCGCGCATCGGCGCCGGCTTTCGCCTGCAATGGGAGCCGGCGCAGAACAGCCATGTGCTGCTCTATCCCGAAGGCATGGTGCGGCTCAACCAGAGCGGCGGCGAGATCATGAAGCGCTGCGATGGACAGCGCAGCGTGGCGGCGATCGTGGCTGAACTGGAACAGGCTTTCGAGATGCAGGGGCTGGATGCCGACGTGCTCGCCTTCGTCGACATGGCCGGCAAGCAGCATTGGCTGGCCTGGGATTGACATGCCTGAAGCAGCCCACGCTCCCCCGGTCCCCGGCCCGCCGCTCTGGCTGCTGGCCGAGCTGACCTACCGCTGCCCGCTGCATTGCGTGTTCTGCTTCAACCCGCTCGATTTCGCGCGACAGGAAGACGAGCTGAGCACCGACGACTGGCTGCGCGTGCTGCGCCAGGGGCGCGAACTGGGCGCGGTGCAGCTGGGCCTGTCGGGCGGTGAGCCGCTGCTGCGTGACGACCTCGAGGCCATCGTGGCCGAAGGGCATCGGCTCGGTTACTACATCAACTTGCTGACCTCGGGCGTCGGCCTGACGCCGGCGCGCGCCGCCGCGCTGAAGGCCGCCGGGCTCGACCACGTGCAGCTGTCCTTCCAGGACTCGACGCGCGAGATGAACGACTTTCTCTCGCACACCAAGACCTTCGAGCTGAAGAGCCGGGTCGCCAGGCTCATCAAGGACCAGGGCTGGCCGATGGTGATGAACGTGGTGATCCACCGCATGAACATCGAGCACATCGACCGCATCGTCGGCATGGCGGCCGAGCTCGGGGCCGAGTACCTGGAGCTGGCGAACACGCAATACTACTCGTGGGCCTTCCTCAACCGCGACCACTTGCTGCCCTCGCGCGAGCAACTGGTGCAGGCCGAGCGCACGACCGACGCCTGGCGCGCCCGGCTGGGCGACCGGATGCGGATCTTCTTCGTTGCGCCCGACTACCACGACGGCACGGTGAAGAAGTGCGTCAACGGCTGGGGCAGCACGCTGCTGTCGGTGGCGCCTGACGGCACCGCCTTGCCCTGCCATACCGCGCGCATGCTGCCCGGCCTGCAGTTTCCCAACGTGCGCACGCAGGGCCTGCGCGAGATCTGGTTCGATTCCGAGGGCTTCAACCGCTACCGCGGCACCGGCTGGATGAAGGAACCGTGCACGACCTGCGAACGACGCGAGATCGACCTGGGCGGCTGCCGCTGCCAGGCCTACCTGCTGGCGCAAGACCCGGCGGCGGCCGACCCGGCCTGCATCAAGAGCCCGCACCACCACTTGGTGGAAGAGGCGGTGCTGCGCGCCGAGCGCGCGCCTGAGCCACAGGTTACCGAGCATCCGCTGGTGTTCCGCGATCCGGCCAACTCGCGCCGGCTGGCGGCCGCGCCGCGCTGAGCTCAGCGCGAGTTCGGCTGCTGCAACTGCTCGCGCTGCAGCCGCACGAACAGCATCGAGGCATTGCGGCTGTGCTGCGTGTCGTACTGGTCCCAGTCGGCGAATTCGGGCAGGCCGGCCTGGGCCGGCAATTCGCTCAAGGCGATGTTGGCCTGCAGCAGCTCGCGCACGCGCGCATCGAGCGCGCGCAGGTAGCGCGCCTGCGCGTCGACGGCGCCGGCCACGGCATCGGCCTGGATGACGGGTCCGTGGCCGGGCACGACCGCCGTGGCCGGCTGAGCGCGCAGCGCCTGCAGGGCACGCAGCCAGCCCTGGACATCGCCGTCCATCGTCTCGGGAATGCGCTGCGCGTCGAGCAGGCCGCCGGCGAAGATCACGCCGCTTTGCACGTCGCGCACGGCGACATCGCCGGGTCCGCTGGAGTGGCCGAAATAGAGCAGTTCGATCGGGCGGCCGATCACATCGAGCTTCAGCGCACCGTCGAATTCGCGGTCGGGCACCGGCACCGCCGAGCCGCGCATTTCATCCTCGCCCAGCGTGCGCTTGAGCATCGCGAGGCAGCGCTCGCAGCGCGAGCGCATGAGGTCCGCAGCGCTGCGCTGCATCAGCACCGGAATGCCCCGCGCCTGGAAGGCGGTGGCGCCGAACAGGAAGTCCTTCTGCGCATGCGTGATCAGGGCCAGGCGCACCGGCCGGTCGGTGCGGCTGCGGATGGCCGCGAGCAGGGCTTCGCCGTGCCGGTGCGAGGTGCCGGTGTCGATCGCCAGCACGCCGTGCTCGCCGACGATGAAGCCGGCATTGCCGACCCGGCCCAGCGTGTGGGCATCGACTGCGCCGCGCGCGCCCTGCACCATGTAGACGCCCGGGCGCAACGCGATCACCGTGCCGGCGGCGGGCGTTTCGGCTTGGGAATCCACGGCGGCGTTGCGGCCGTCGCCGTGCATCGCGCACGCCGCCAGCAGCAGCGACAACGCAAGCAGCGGCCAGCGGAGCAGGGCGAGGCGCTGCGGGGCCGGCGTTGTCATGCCATCCCGTCCTGCGCTATGAAGCGCGCGGCCGCAATGCCAAGGTGCTCTGGAACTTCAGGTCCTGGTTGTCGACGATCTCGGCCGTGAGTTCGCCGTCGCCCTGCGGCTGCAGGTAGAAGCGGAAGTTCGGGTTCTCGCTGATCGCGAAGTCGAGGTCGGCCGACAGCACGAGCTGGCCGCCGTAGCGCACGGTGAGCTGGCGCACGAAGTGGGCCGGCGTGTAGAGCCGCGTCATCTGGTCGAGCGCGAGGCCGGAGTTGTTGGGGTGGCTGATCATCAGCTGCACCAGTTGCGGCGCGCCGGCCTGCGCGGGCGGATCGACCCGCAGCCGCATGCGGCCCAGGCTGGCCTGCGCGGCTTGCGCGTCCTTGCTCGGCGGCGCCGAGCAGCCGCCGGAGGCCTTCACGAAACCCAGCGCCATGTGCAGCTTGCCGTCGCTGGTCTGGGCAATGGCGCGCACGTGGGTGTACTCGTCGATGCGCACCCGGGTTTCCAGGTCGGCCCGGCCGCTCAGCGGCGTGAACTCGAACACCGCCGCCAGCGGCGAGGGGTTGTTGTCGATGATCAGGTAGACCTTCTCGATGTAGCGCGCCGGCGTCTGCACCAGATGGGTCTTGATGGCGAGCGGGACGATGGCCGCATCTTCCGCGCGCGTGGGCAGCACCAGGCTGAGCAGGTCCTCGCTGGCGGGCTCGATCGGGCGGGTCTGGAAGAGGCTGGCGCGCAGCTTCTGCCACACCGGATTGCCTTCCGGGTTGTCCGCAGTCTTGATCTGCGCGCCGGCCAGGCGCCATCCGCCCACCAGCAAGCCGGCGGATGCGGCCTGCAGCCAAAGGCGCCGGCGCAGCCCGCGTGTCATGGCCGTGCTCCTGCGGCGGCCGGTGGCGGGTCTTCCCACTCCAGCTCGGCGTAGGCGGCCGTCACGTTGCGCTTGTGGAAGCGCTCGACCAGCAGCCAGTGCTGCCCGGGCGGCACGCCAATGCGCTCCACCGCCTGCGGCAGCGTCAGGCCCTCGCGCAGGGCGCTGCGCACGGCGCGCAGCAGGGCCTCGAGGTAGGCCGTCTGTGCCGCCATGGCGGCGTGGCCGTCGCCGTTGGCCGGGCCATGGCCGGGCACCACCAGCGTGGCGGGCATCTGGCGCAGTTCGGCCGTGGCCGCCAGCCAGCCGCGCAGGCTGCCGTCGAGCGCCGGCATGTGCTGCACGAACAGCAGGTCGGAGGCGAACAGGGTGCCGCTGCGCGCGTCGTACACCGTGAGGTCGTTGTCGGTGTGGGCGGTGGGCCAGGCGCGCAGGCTCAGCACGCGCTCGCCCAGGTCGAGCTCGGCGCGGCCTTCGACGGACCGATCGGGGTAGACCAGGTCGGTCGCGGCGAGCTGCACGCCGAAGTCGCGCGCCAGCGCATTCACGTAGGCGCCGGCGCGGGCCGCCAGCGCCGGGGCGAAGCGGGCACTGGCGACGAACTGCGGCGCCGCGGCACCGGCGCCCGCGTTCTTGAAGGCCGCGTTGCCCAGCACATGGTCCGGGTGCGCGTGGGTGTTGATGACGTAGCAGACCGGCAGCGGGGTGGTGCGCGCCACCGCGGCGCGCAGCGCCTGGCCCTCGGCCGGCGTGCCGCCCGTGTCGATCACCGCGACACAGCGGCTGCCGACCACGAAGGCCAGGTTGGCCACGTCTCCGTGGTTGGCGGGTGCCCAGTCTTCCAGCGCGCCGAAGTGCACGAAGACGCCGGGCCGCACTTCGCTCACGGCGAGTGCGGCGGGGTCGGGAGCGGCCAAAGCGGGGAACGGCAGCAGGCCGGTGATGCAGGCCAGCCCCAGCGCCGCCAGGCCGCGCGGCCGCGCGCGGCGCAGCTTCAGGGCCCTGTGCGGCAGGGCGCTGCCCCTGCTGCATCGGACCGCATGGCGCTGTGGCATGGCACGCTCAGCGAGGCTCCGCGGGGCCGATGAAGCAGGCCTTCTCGGCGGTGGAGACCAGTTCCTTGTAGCGCTTCACCTGCGGTTCGTACGAGGGCACGTCGCGGATCGCGCCGCCGCGTTCGCCGCCGATGGACATCGCCTTGACGATGGTGCTCATGCTCACGTAGTCCTGGTACTTGACGCTGGCGGCCAGCTTGTCGAGCGTGCAGGCGCATTTGTTGGTCATCTCGAAACCGGGACCGGGGTGGGCGCGCATGCATTCCTGCACGTAGAGCACGCGGTCGACGGTGGGGAAGTCGTTGGCCGGGTGGGCGGCCGGCGGCGCCGCGGCGGCGAGGGTGCAAAGGCCCAGCAGCAGGGCGCCGGCGTGGAGGCGAGTCGAAGACGTGGGCATGGGTGGCTTTTCTTCCTGCGATGTGGGTGGCGGCTCAGGGGCGCGAAGGCGTCTGCAGCGGTGGCGCCGCGGCGCCATCGAGCAGCATGTCCTCCTGCAGGAGCGGGGTGGCCGGGTCGGCGCCGTCGATGCGGGTGCGAATGGCGTAGAGGCCGCCGGGCACCGCGTCGGAGACGTAGAAGTCGTAGCGCTTGGCGGCCAGCTTCTCGAAGCGCCGGCGGTTCGGGTCGTCGAGGTAGGGCGCGATGGAGAAGGACTTCACCGCCACCGTGGCGCCGCGGTAGGGCAGCTGCAGTTCGCGCTGCGTGGCGCCCTGGTAGACCGCCATGCGGATGCGCTTGCGGAAGTAGTTGGGCTGGCCGCCGGTCAGGCGCTGCATCTCGCGGATGTCGCGCTCCAGGAAGTACATCAGCGCCGGGTTGCCCTGGGCGTTGTCGACTTCGGGTTGCTTCAGGGCGTTCGGCCCGCTCAGAAAGTGCGCCGTCACCGCGCAACAGCCGCCGTTGGCCTGCGCCTTCAGGTCGAGCTTCACGGCGTCGTCGAGCGGCGCTTCCAGCGTGCCGCTGCGGTGGAAGACGTAGTCCAGCGTCAGGGGCGGGCGCAGCGTGGCCAGCGGCGTGCCGAGAAAGAGCGCCTGCTCGGCGGCCGAGAAGTCGGTGGCGGCGCCGGCCAGCGCCGGCACAAGAAGCAAGGGCAGCAGCAGGCGGCGGGCAGCGGAGGGGGCTGGGGTCATCACGCGCGCGGCGTCCTGCGTCACTGCTTGGGCGTCTCGTAGGACGCGTCGACGAGCGGCACGCCGTACTCCTGCAGGATGGCCTGGATGCCCGCCTTGTTGGACTCGATCAGCCCTTCGACCTGCTGCTTCCACGGCCGTTCGCCGTAGCGCACGCCCATGGCGATCTGGTAGTCGAACTGCACGCCGGGCTCGGACTTGAGCGGCACCACCGCCAGCTCCGGCGTCTTGACGCGCTTGGCGTAGTAGCCGGCGATCGGGCCCCAGACGATGGCGGCGTCGAGCTTGCCGCTGGCCAGGTCGTCCTCGATGATCTGGCCGGGGTACTGGTCGGGGTCGGCGTTCATGATCTTGTAGGGCACGCCGCGCTCGACCAGCTTGTGCTTGGCCAGCCAGGCCGAGGCGGGCGACGCGTCGTACAGGCCGATGCGCAGCTTGGCGAGCACCGCCGGGTCGAGCTGCAGAAAGTCCGCGCCCGACTTCACCCCGTCCAGCCCCTTGCCCTTGGCGAACACCAGCGCGTAGGTCGAGTGGTAGTAGGGCTTGGTGGCGGAGACCTGGTCATAGCTGGCCGGCACGCCGATCACGATGTCGCAGGGGTAGTCCTGGTCGGGCAGCTTGAAGCGCAAGGTGTTGCGGATGAAGGCCAGGCGCTGCGGAAAGGAGTAGTACACCACCGGCAGGCCCATCGACTTGCCGAACAGGTCGGCAATCTTGTTCTCCAGGCCCTCGCCCTTGGTGTTGGAAAAGGGCAGGTTGTTCGGGTCCTGGCACACGCGCAACGCGGTGCGCGGGGCAGGCGCGTCTTGCGCCGCGGCATTCCAGGCCAGCGCGGCCAGCGCCAGCGCAAGGCAGGCGGGCGCCCGGCGGCGACGGACCGCCGCGCGGGACGCCGCGCCGGAGGGTGCGAACTTCGGGGTGCAAGGCGCGGTGGATGTCATTGCGGCAGTTCTTCAACCTTGGCCCGCGTGATGATGCCATCCGAGCGGCCCTTGAGGTACATGTAGAGCTGGTTGATGTTCTGCATCACGATCGGGCTGTTGCCGAAGCTCTGCATGCCTTTCTCCAGCCGGCCGTCACGCACGGTCTTGATGAAGTCGTCTTTCGACAGGGTCTTGAGGCTGTTCACCAGCGATGGGCCGACCAGCCCCTCCTGGTTGGCGCCGTGGCATCGGTCGCAGGCGGCGGCGCGCCATGCTCTGAAGCCCTTCATGGTTTCGCTGTCGACCTTGTAGCCATCGACGACCTTGGGTTTGTCCTGGGAATGCGCTGCGCCCGCCGCAAGGAAGATCGCGCACGCGCTCAGCAATGCCTTGGTTTTCCAACTCATGTCTCTCTGATCCTTGTTATAGAAGGACTAGGGAAATGGCAGGCACGGCGGTCTGCCATCTCCTGGATCACGCCGGCGTGGGCCGGCACCTGCATGCGAACGCCGGAGTGGGCTGTCCGGCGCACGCACTTGTCTCTTGCAGTCGCAGTCGTCTCAATTGGGCAGGGCGAACACGGTCAGGGAGCCGCCCAGTTCGGTGTACTGGTTGAGTTCCCGGTACCCGCCCACGGCGCCCAGGCCATCGTTGTCCTTTTCCAGGCCCGCCGCCATGCCGATGCCGGCCCAGCCGCCAATGCCCGAGAACACGCCGATGTACTGCTTGCCCTTGAACTCATAGGTGAACACGTTGCCGATGATGCCCGAGGGCGTCTTGAACTTGAAGAGTTCCTTGTTGATGTTCTTCTTGTCCACGCACTTCAGGTAGCCCTCCAGCGTGCCGTAGCAGGAGAGGCCGCCGGCGGTGTTGAGCACGCCGCTCCACACCGAGAACTTCTCGGCCTTGCTCTGCACGATCTTGCCAGTGCCGGCGTTCCAGGTGATGAAGTTGCCCATGCCGCCATGGCTGCCCGGGGCCGGGAACATCGACAGCGTGGCGCCCACGTAGGGCTGGCCTGCGGTGTACTCGACCTTGAACGGCTCATAGTCCATGCACACGTGGTTGGTGGGCACGTAGAAGAGCTTGGTTTCCGGGTCGTAGGAGGCCGGTTGCTGGTCCTTGGTGCCCAGCGCCGCGGGGCAGATGCCCTTGGTGTTGACGTCCGGCCCGCCTTGCGCGGTGGAGTACTTGGCGACCACTTGCGGACGGCCAGTCTTCATGTCGACGTTGGTGGCCCAGTTCACGGCCGGGTCGTACTTCTCGGCCACCAGCAGCGCGCCGGTCACGCGGTCGAGCGTGTAGCCGAAGCCGTTGCGGTCGAAGTGCACCAGCGCCTTGGTCGGCTTGCCCTTGACGTCGATGTCGGCCAGGATCATCTCGTTGACGCCGTCGAAGTCCCATTCGTCGTAAGGCGTCATCTGGTAGGCCCACTTGGCCACGCCGGTGTCGACGTCACGCGCGAAGATGGTCATCGACCACTTGTTGTCGCCCGGGCGCTGCGCCGGGTTCCAGGTGGAGGGATTGCCGGTGCCGTAGTAGACGAGGTTGAGCGCCTTGTCGTAGCTGTACCAGCCCCAGGTGGTGCCGCCGCCGATCTTCCACTGGTCGTCCTTCCAGGTCTTGAGCGAGGAGTCCTTGCCCACCGGCGCCATCTTGCCGTCGGTCCAGGTCATGGTCTTCTCGGGGTCCATCAGCATCTCGGCGTCGGGACCGACGCTGTAGGCCTTCCAGACCTGCTTGCCGGTGTTCAGGTCGTAGGCGGCCAGGAAGCCGCGCACGCCCCATTCGCCGCCGCTGATGCCGGTGATGACCTTGTCCTTGAACACGTGCGGCGCGTTGGTGTTGACGGCGCCTGTCTTCGGGTCGCCGTTCTTCACCGACCACAGCACCTTGCCGGTCTTGGCATCGAAGGCCACCAGCATGCTGTCGGCCTGCTGCAGGATGAGCTTGCCTTCGGCATAGGCCAGGCCGCGGTTCACCGTGTCGCAGCACATCTGCGGGATCACGGCGGGGTCCTGCTTGGGCTCGTACTTCCAGACGATCTTCTGCGTTTCGAGGTCGATCGCGAACACCTTGTTCGGGAACGGCGAGTGCAGGTACATCATCCCGTCGATGACCAGCGGCGAGCCTTCATGGCCGCGCAGCACGCCGGTGGAGAAGGTCCACGCGACCTGCATCTTGCCGACGTTGGTGGTGTTGACCTGCTTGAGCTGGCTGTAGCGGTGGTTGTACATGTCCCCCGCCTGCGTTGCCCAGTTCTTGGCGTTGGCGATGTTTTTCTCGACGTCCGCATTGGCCGAAACCAACAGCGGAAGCGCGAGCAGCGCCCACACCAGATGACGCCATGGGCGCCCTTTGAAATGCCCGGAAATGCGCATGGAAGTCTCCTTGTTCTAGGTGATCTTGAGCTCGCCCGCACCGAACGCCGACAGGGCGACCGCCGTGCCATCGAGGACGCCGGCAACAGCACCAAATGCAAGTTGCGCGCCTGTTCGCATCGGGCTTGTTGCTAAGTGGAAACCCTATTGGATGCAGGCGTCGAAGGCGTGAGCGTCGGGACTCCTGCAAGGAATCCATGACACAGGCGTGTCGGCGTGGTGGCCGCATGGCGATGGGAAGCCCGCTGAAGGTCGACCGAAAGGCCACGTTTTTCTGGCTGCGTCGGATTTGTGGCAACCAGTTTCGACACAGAGTGTTTCACCGACGAGCGCCCTTGTCGCACGCCGCGACACGCTGTGCGAATGGGGCGCCATTGCGGCCCGTGTATTGCTTGAACTTTTCCACGCCATGCCACTGACGCCCCCATCGACAACCATGCTCCGCACCACCGGCCTGACCAAGCGCTACGGCGCGCGGGCCGCATTGAAAGACCTCTCGCTGAGCCTGCAGGCAGGCCAGTTCGTGGCGCTGCTGGGGCCCAACGGCGCCGGCAAGTCCACGCTGTTCCAGGTGCTCACCGGGCTCTTCGCGGCGGACGAAGGCGAAGTCGAAGTGGCCGGCCATTCGATGGCACGCGCCGCCACCGCTGCGCTGCGACACATCGGCGTGGTGTTCCAGCAGCTCTCGCTCGACCTCGATCTGAGCGTGCGGCGCAACCTGCTGTTCCAGGCCGACCTGCACGGCCTGCCGCGCCGCCTGGCGGCGCAGCACATCGAGGCCGGCTGCGCGCGGCTGGGCATCGCCGGCGACCTCGATCGCCGCGTGCGCGAGCTCTCCGGCGGCAACCGGCGCAAGGTCGAGCTCGTGCGCGCGCTGCTGCACCAGCCTTCGGTACTGCTGATGGACGAGGCCACGGTGGGCCTGGACCCCAAGTCGCGCCAGGACCTGCTGCGCGCCATCCATGCCAGCGTGCGCGAGCGCGGCGTCTGCGTGCTGTGGGCCACGCACCAGGTGGAAGAGACCAACGGCGCCGACCGCGTGCTCGTGCTGCACCGCGGCAGCCTGCTGGCCGACGGCACGCCGGCGGAGGTGACGCAGGCCCTGGGCGAGCCCACGCTGGAGGCGGGCTTCATCGCCCGAACAGGATGAGCAGATGACCGGATGACCGCAGGCAGGCGCGCAACCTGAGCCAACACAAGAGACATCACGAGCGCAAGGAGACAAGACAATGAACGCAAGCACCCGCACCCCAAAGCACGCCGCCCGCGCGGCGCTGGGTCTGGCCGGCCTGTTGGTGGCCACCGCCGCGCTGGCGCAGGGCACCGCCTACGTGTCGAGCGAGAAGGACCAGGCGATCACGTTGATCGACCTGGCCAGCCTCAGCGTGAAGGGCACCATCCCGACCTGCAAGCGCGGGCGCCATATCCAGCGCACGGCCGACGGGCTGATCATGCTGGCCTGCAGCGAATCGAACGCGGCCGACGTGATCGACCCGGCCACCGGCAAGTCGGTGCGCCGCGTGCCGCTGGGCGACGAGCCGGAGGCCTTCGACCTCTCGCCCGACGGCAAGACTATCTACGTGTCGAACGAGGACGAAGGCGCCGTCAGCTTCATCGATGCCGCCAACGGCAAGGTGCTGCAGACCATCAAGGTCGGCAAGGAACCCGAGGGCGTGAAAGTGAGCGCGGACGGCAAGACGCTGTACGTGACCTCCGAGGTGGCCAGCCTCGTGCACGTGATCGATGTCGCCAGCGCCAAGGTGGTGAAGAACGTGAAGGTCGGCAAGCGGCCGCGCCGCATGGCCTTCACGCCCGACGGCAAGGAGCTGTGGGTGACCAACGAGCTGGACGCCAGCGCCAGCATCATCGCGACCGACACGCACACCGTGAAGGACACGCTGAAGTTCGAGGTGAAGGGCGCGCGCAGCGAGGACATCACGCCGGTGGGCATCCAGATCTCGCGCGACGGCAAGCGCGCCTTCGTGGCGCTGGGCCGGGCCAACCACGTCGCCTTCGTCGACGTGCCGCAACGCAAGGTGACCGACCTGGTGCTGGTCGGCAAGCGCGCCTGGAACGTCACGCTGGACAAGGCCGAGGCACGGCTGTACGTGGTGAACGGGCTGAGCGACGACGTCACCGTGGTCGACGTCGCCACGGCCAAGCCGATCAAGAGCATTCCGGTCGGCCGCGTGCCCTACGGCCTGGTGGTGGTCGAATGAAGGGAGCCGCCCGCGTTGGCACCACGCTGCTGCTGGCGGCCTGCGCTGCGGCGGCCAGCGCCGCCACGCCGCTGAAGGCGACGCTGCTCTCGCCCGAGCCCGACCCGCGGCTGGACCGCTCGCGGCTGGAGCGCCAGTACCTGGGCCACCCCGGCGGCCCGGCCAGCGATGGCTTGCAGGTGGCGCTGGACGAAGGCGAGTTCGAACTGCAGGCGGTGGACGCGGCGGTGGAACTGGCCAAGCAGAGCGCCGATTCGGTGGCCAGTGCGCGCGCCGCCGCGCAGGCGGCCGAGAAGGCCGGCGCGGCGGCGCTGATCACCGACCTGCCGGCCGACTGGACGCTGGCGGTGGCCGATGCCGTCAAGCTGCCGGTCATCAACATCAGCGAGGCCGCCGACAGCCTGCGCGAACAGGACTGCCGGCCCCGCCTGCTGCACATCATCCCGAGCGAGCGCATGCGCGCCGACGCGCTGGCGCAGACGCTGGTCTCGCGCAAGTGGAGCAAGCTGCTGCTGCTGGTGGGCACCAGCCCGCAAGACCAGTTGCGCGCCGCGACCGCGCAGGCCTCGATCAAGCGCTATGGCCTGCAGGTGGTCGCCAGCAAGGCCTTCAAGCTGTCCGGCGACCCACGCGAGCGCGACCTGGCCAACCCGCTGCTGCTCACCTCGGGCAGCAACTACGACGCGGTGTGGGTGGTCGACAGCGACGGCGAGTTCGCGCGCAGCCTGCCCTACCGCACCGTGCTGCCGCGCCCGGTGGTGGGCGATGCCGGGCTGGTGGCGGTGGCCTGGCATGCGCAGTTCGAACGCTACGGCGCGCCGCAGGTGTCGCGCCGCTTCGCCAAGGCGGCCGGGCGGCCCATGACGGCGAGCGACTGGTCGGCCTGGATGGCCGGCAAGGCCCTGGTGGCGGCCGCCACCGCCGCGCCCCAGGGGCCGGCCGCCAACTGGGCCAAGGCGCTGGCGACCACGCCGATCGACGGCTCCAAGGGCACCAGCCTGAGCTTTCGCCCGTGGGACGGCCAGTTGCGCCAGACCATGCTGCTGACCGACGGCCAGGGCGTGATCGCGCAGGCGCCGATCGAAGGCCTGCTGCACCCGAGCAATGTGCTGGACACGCTGGGCGCCGATGCCCCGGAGAAGAAATGCAAGAGCACGCCGTGAGCCACGAACCCGTCGCCGCAAGCGCCGCAAACGCCGAAAGCACCGCAAGTGCCGGCCTGGCCGACCTGGTGCCGCGCGGCGCGCTGGCGCATGCGCTGCAGGGCATGCGCGCCATCGTGCTGCGCGAGCTGCTCAAGTTCTCGCAGCAGACCGGGCGCCTGCTGTCGGCGCTGGTGCGTCCGCTCTTGTGGCTGGCGGTGTTCGCGGCGGGCTTTCGCAACGTGTTCGGCGTGGCCATCGTCGAGCCTTACGACACCTACATCCCCTACGACGTCTACATCACGCCCGGCCTGGTCGGCATGGTGCTGCTGTTCAACGGCATGCAGTCCTCGCTGGCCATGGTGTACGACCGCGAGATGGGCCTGATGCGCCTGCTGCTCACGGCGCCGCTGCCGCGCGCTTGGCTGCTGTTCTGCAAGCTGTGCGCCACCGCGCTGCTGTCGGTGCTGCAGGCGCTGGCCTTCGTGATCGTGGCGATGCTGCTGGGCACCGACCTGCCGCTGTTCACGCTGGGCGGCCTGCACGCGCTGCTGGCGCTGGCCTGCGGCGCGCTCATGCTGGGCGCGCTGGGGCTGGTGCTGTCGGTCTACATCAAGCAGCTGGAGAACTTCGCCGGCACCATGAACTTCGTGATCTTCCCGATGTACTTCATGTCCACCGCGCTCTACCCGCTGTGGAAGCTGGAGGAATCGGGCGCCGCCTGGGTCTACCAGCTGGCGCGCTTCAACCCCTTCACCCATGCCGTCGAGTGGATCCGCTTCGCGCTGTACGGCAAGGACCCAGGCATGGCGCCGTGGGTGGTGCTGGGCTGCCTGGCGGTGTTCTTCGTGCTGGCCTGCTGGGGCTACGACCCGCAGCGCGGCTTTGGCGGCCTGACCAAGCGCGGCGGCGGGGGTGGCGGATGAGAGCCGACCGACGCCGCTGGCTGACGCGCGCCGGGGCGCTGGCGCTGGGCAGCACGCCGCTCGCCTGGGGCGCCGCCACGCGCGCGGCCGAGCCCTTCCCGACCCGCCCCATCTCCATGCTGGTGCCCTGGGCGGCCGGCGCCGCGACCGACCTGACCTTGCGCCTGCTGGCCGAACTGGCGGCCCCGGTGCTGGGCCATCCGGTGCTGATCCTGAACCGCCCGGGCGCCGGCGGCACGCTGGCCATGCCGGGCCTGACCCAGGCCGAGCCCAACGGCTACACCATCGCGCAGATGCCGCAGCCGGTGTTCCGCGCGCCCTTCGTGCAGAAGGTGATGTGGGACCCGATCCGCGACGTGACGCCCATCATCCAGATCTCGGGCGTGACCTTCGGCGTGCTGGTGCGCACCGCCAGCCCGCTGCGCAGCCTGGAGCAGCTGTTCGACTACGCGCGCGCCCGCCCCGGCGAGCTGAGCATCGCCACCAACGGCATCGGCACCACGCCGCACCTGGTGCTGGAGCAGCTGTTCACCGAGCGCGGCTTGCGCTACATCCACGTGCCCTACAAGGGCACCTCCGAGCTGACCTTGGCGGTGGAGTCGGGCCAGGTGATGGCCGGGGTCGGCTCCACCGGCTTCGGGCCGGAGGTGGACGCGGGCCACCTGCGCCTGCTCGCCACCATGGGGGCGCAGCGCTCGGCGCGCTGGCCGCAGGTGGCGACGCTGCGCGAACTGGGCTTCGACATCGTCGCCATGTCGCCCTATGGCCTGGCCGGCCCGCGCGGCCTGCCCGACGAGGTGGTGACGGTGCTGCACGACGCCTTCAAGAAGGCGATGTTCGAGCCGCGCTTCGGCGAGGAACTGGCGCGCTACGACCAGGTGATCGCCTACCTCGGCCCGCATGACTACGCGCAGGCCTGCCGCGAGGAATACGCCAAGGAACGCGCCGCCGCCGAGCGCATGGCAACGAAGAGCGCGCACGGCAGCTGAACACCACACGGGAGAGCCTGATGGACCGCAACGATGCAGTGATGAGCGACTGGCGCCAGCGCGCGCTGCGGATCGAGGCCGAGGTGGCCAAGGCGGTGATCGGCCAGGCCCGCACGGTGCGGCTGATCAACACGGCGGTGTTCGCGCGCGGCCACGTGCTGCTGCAGGGCGATGTGGGCGTCGGCAAGACGACGCTGCTGCGCGCCTTCGCCCAGGTGCTGGGCGGCCATTTCGCACGCATCGAGGGCACCATCGACCTGATGCCCAACGACTTGATCTACTACACCTACATCAGCGCCGAGGGCAAGCCGGCGGTGGAGGCGGGGCCGCTGATCCAGCACGGCGAGAGCCTGGCGATCTTCTTCTTCAACGAGATCAACCGGGCCCGCCCGCAGGTGCATTCGCTGCTGCTGCGCGTGATGGCCGAGCGCAGCGTGGCGGCCTTCAACCGCGAGTTCCGCTTTCCGCACATGCTGGTGTTCGCCGACCGCAACCGGGTCGAGCGCGAGGAGACCTTCGAGATCTCGGCCGCGGCGCGCGACCGCTTCATGATGGAAATCACCGTCGACACGCCGACCGACGACAGCGAGCGGCGCGCCCTCATGACCGAGCCGCGCTTTCACGACACCGACCAGCTGGTCGGCGCGCTCGACGGCGGGCTGCTGGCCTACCAGGAACTGAACGAGGTGGCGGCCCTCATCCAGCGCGGCGTGCAGACCTCCGCCACGCTGCAGGACTACGCGCTCGACCTGTGGCGCGCCAGCGCCGCGCCGGCCGACTACGGCATTCGCCTGAGCGAGCTCGACACCAGCCAGCTGATGCTGGCCGGCGCCAGCCCGCGCGGCATGAGCCTGCTGCTGCGCGCGGCCCGCGTTGCCGCCTGGATCGACGGGCGCGACCATGTGGCGCCGGAAGACGTGCGCGCCGTGTTTGCCGAGACCATTGCGCACCGGCTGTGCTACCAGCCGGTCTACGAGATGCGCCGCCAGGAGATCTCGGGGCGCTTGATGAACGCCATTTTGTCCAACGTGGCGGCGCCCTGATCAGCGGCTATGTGGCTATGTAACGGAGCCGTGTGATGCCGCAGGCGCCCACCCGTCCGGAAGTGCACTACCGCATCGGCGCGCCGGCGCGCGGCCACTTCCCGGGCTCGCACCGCAGCCCGCGCGGCGAAAGCGGCTTTGAATTTCGCGGCCATGCGCCGCTGCTGGACGCACCCGACCCGCGCCGGCTCGACCTGCACGCCAGCCTGCGCGACCCCTTCGGCCACTGGATCGTGCGGGTCTACAGCCAGCGCAAGGCGGTCGACATGGTGGTGGTGGCGGATGTTTCGGCGTCGATGGGTTTCGCCGCCGCGCACCGCAAGCTCGACGTGCTGGCCGATTTCGTCGACTGCCTGGCCTGGTCGGCCTGGCGGGCCGGCGACAGCTTCGGTTTCGTCGGCTGCGACGACACCGTCCGCAGCGACCTGCTGCTGCCGCCGACGCGCTCGCGCGGCAGGGGCGCCGAGCTCGCCGCGCGGCTTCGCACGCTGCCGCTCAGCGGCCGTTCGGCGCAGGCGCTGTCGCGCGCCGCCTTTCATCTGGGCCGGCGCCGCGCGCTGGTGTTCCTGCTGTCCGACTTTCATCTGCCGCTGCCCGAGATCGAGGCCGTGCTGGCCTCGATGGCGCACCAGGAACTGGTGCCGGTGGTGCTGTGGGACCCGCTCGAATTCGGCCTGACGGCGCCGCGCGGCCTGCTGCGCGCGCACGATCCGGAAGGCGGCGGCGACAAGCTCGTGTGGTGGCGCCCTGCCCTGCAGGACAAATGGCAGGCTGCGCAGCGCGCGCGCCGCGAAGCGTTGATGGCGGTCTTCGGTGCGCATCGCCTCAAGCCCTTGTTCATCGAAGGCGCGTTCGACGCCGACGCGGTGACGCGCCACTTTTTGACATGAAACGCCCCCCGTTTGGCTGGCTCACTTCGTGTAGCCATCCCATACCCCCCACTGGGGGGCGCACTCAGCGGCCTGGCGAAGCCAGTTCCGCGAGTGCCCATTGCGTCACCGCCCGTCACCTGCTGAGGGGGCTTGTCGGCGCCGTCTGCGTCGCGGTGTCGGCGGCAGCGGCAGGGCAACCCGTGCTCACCACCCAGGAGCCCCGCGCCTTCGGCTGGCAACTGGGCGACGTGGTGTCGCGCACCGTCACCGTCGATGCCCCCGATGGCCTGCAGCTCGACGAGGCCAGCGTGCCGCAGCCCGGTGCGCGCGGCAAGGCGCTCGAGCTGCGCGAGGTGGCGCGCCGCAGCCGCCCCAGTGCCGGTGGGCAGCACCACGAACTGACGCTCTCCTACCAGGTCTTCCTCTCGCCGCAGGAGCCGCGCGTGCTGGAGATGCCCGGCTTCAGCCTGCACTTCAAGGGCCCGCCGCGCGACCAGGACGTGAAGGTCGAGGCCTGGCCGGTGAGCGTCTCGCCGCTGACGCCGGTGGAGGTGGCACACCGGCGCGGCCTGGGCGAACTGCAGCCCGACGCGCCGCCGCCGCGCATCGACACGCAGGCCGAACGCATGCGCCTGGCCGTCTACGGCGTTCTCGCGCTGGCGCTGCTGGCCTACCTGGCCCATGTCTACATCGGCCTGCCGTGGTGGGTGCGGCGGCACCGGCCCTTCACCCTCGCGTGGCGGCAGCTGCGGGGCCTGCCGCCGGCCGCTCCCCAGGGGCAATGGCGTGCCGCATTGCAGCAGATGCACGGCGCGCTGAACGCCACGCTGGGTGAGGTGGTGTTCGAGCAGGACATCGACCGCTTCCTGCGCGCGCGGCCGCAGTTCACGCCCTTGCGCGACGAGCTCGCCCGCTTCTTCCGGCAATCGCGCGGTGAGTTCTTCGGCAGCGGCCAGGCGCCGGCGGATGGGCGCTGGCTGCGCGACCTGTGCCGGCGCTGCCGCGACGTCGAGCGGGGTGCGGCATGAACTTCGACGAGCCCTGGCTGCTCTGCCTGCTGCCGCTGGCCGCGCTGCCGCTGCTGCGCCAGCGCGGCAGCGCGCTCGGCAACACCTGGGCGGCGCGGCTGGCGCCGCGCGATCGCGCCTCCGAACTGCTGGATGCGCTGCTGCGCGGGGCCGCCGTGCTCGCCATCGCCGCGCTGGTGATCGGGCTGGCGGGCCCGTTCCGGCCCGAGTACCAGATCGAGCGCATCGGCAAGGGCGCCGAGATCATGCTGGTGCTCGACCGCAGCCGCAGCATGGACCAGGCCTTCGGCGGCGGGCGGCCGCCGCCGGGCATCGTGAAGGGCACCGGCCCCGAGGCGCTCGACTACTACATGGGCCGCTGGCCGGGCCGCCAGCGCGAGATCAAGGGCAAGGTCGCGCGGCAACTGCTCTCCGAGTTCGTCGCCCGGCGCGAGCAGGACCGCTTCGGCGTGATCGTCTTCAGCACGCTGCCGATCCGCGTGCTGGACTTCACCCAGAAGAGCGAAGCGGTGCGCGCCGCCATCGTGGCCGGCGACGTCGGCCGCGGCCTGTCGGAAACCAACATCGGGCTGGCGATGCAGACCGCGCTCTCGTCCTTCGAGGGGCGGGCCTACACCGGCTCGCGTGTCGTGATGCTGGTGTCCGATGGTGGCGACCGGCTCGACCCCGATGCGCGCGAGCACATCGCCTACCTGGCGCGCAAGCACCGCGTGTCGGTGGTGTGGATCTATTTGCGCTCGGTCAACAGCCCCGGGTTGGTGATGGAGAAGGGCGACGCGCCGGAAAGCATCGATGCGGTGCCCGAATACGCGCTGCATCACTTCTTCGGCACGCTCGGCAGCGGCTACCGCGCCTACGAGGCCGGCGATGCGCAGGCCTTGAAGGAAGCCATCGACGCGGTGGACCGGTTGGAAAACCTGCCCATCACCTACCTCGACACCATGCCGCGGCGCGAACTTGCCGCGCCCATGTTCGCGCTGGCCTTCGGCTGCGTCGTGCTGTTGCTGGGCGCCAGCGTGGTGGAGGTGCGGCAATGGGCCTGATGTCGCGTCGACCGACTTCGCGCCAGCTGACGCGCGCGGTGCTGGTCGCCCTGGTGCTGCTGGCGGTGGCGGCGGCAATCGACGCTGCACTGCTGTGGCGGCGCGAGCGCTGGAACGACGTCATCGCGTCCGGCTCCCCGGCTGCACCGGCTGCACCGGCGCAAAAGCCCGCGCAAGACGTGCCGCCGCAGGTGAAGTTCGCGCAGGCCCATGCGCTGGCCGAAACCGGTGATGCAGGCGCCGCGCACGACGACGCGCTGCGCGCCTACCGCAGCCTGGAAGACGATTCGCCACTGGGCCAGGCCGCGCGCTACAACAGCGCCAACCTGCTGCTGCGCCAGGCGATCGCGGAGCAGGCCGGCGCCGAGCCAGGCAAGGCGATTGCGCTGATCGAACTGGCGAAGGAGAACTACCGCAAGCTGCTGCGCGTCGACCCGCAGCACTGGGACGCGCGCTACAACCTGGAGCGCGCGCAGCGGCTGCGGCCCGATCCCGACGAGTTCGAGGAGGAGCCGCCCGAGGCACGGCGCAACGCCGAGCGCGCCGCCACCACCATGCGCGGCTACGCGCCCGGCCTGCCATGACGGCGCCGCCGGAGCCGCGTTCGCCGCGCCTGCGCGCCGCCTTGCGGCTGGGCCGCGAGCGCTGGCTGCTGGTGGCGGCGGCCGCGCTGCTGGCACTGGCGCTGGCCGACCCCGGCGTGCCGATGGCGCGCGCGCGCTTTGATCACGTGGTGGTGCTCGACGTGACGCAGAGCATGAACGTCACCGACGAGCAGATCGACGGCCAGCCGGTGTCGCGCCTCGCCTTCGCCAAGCAGGCGTTGCGCGAGGCGCTGCTCAAGCTGCCCTGCGGTTCCAAGGTCGGCTGGGCGATCTTCACCGAGTACCGTTCGCTGCTGCTGTTCGCGCCGATCGACGTGTGCGACAACCTGGTTGAACTGCGCACGAGCCTGGCGCAGATCGATTCGCGCATGGCCTGGTCGGGCAACAGCGAAGTCGCCAAGGGCCTGCACAGCGCCATCGGCATCGCCCGCGAACTGGCCGACAAGCCCACGCTGGTGTTCGTGACCGACGGGCAGGAGGCACCGCCGCTGAGCCCGCGCTTTCGGCCCGCCTTCGACGACAAGCCCGGCGAGGTGCCGGGCCTGATCGTCGGCGTCGGCGACCTGGTGGCTTCGCCGATTCCCAAGTCCGACCCCACCGGCCGCCCGCTCGGCTTCTGGCGCGCCGACGAGGTGATGCAGGTCGATCCGCGCAGCCGCGGGCGCGGCGGAAGCGTCGCCAGCGAAACGATGGTGGACAGCCCGGACAGCGCTGCCGCCGGGCCCATGCTGGGCGCGACGCCGGGCACCGAGCACCTCTCGGCCCTGCGCCAGGACTATCTGCAGTTGCTGGCGAGCGAGCGCGGCATGGTCTTCCATCGCCTGCAGTCGCGCGAGCGCTTCGTCGAAGCCTTGATGGCGCCCGCACTGGCGCGGCCGGTGACGGTGCGCGCCAGCCTGCGCCCGGCGCTGGCGGCACTGGCGTTGTGCCTGCTGCTGGCGCGCTACCTGCTGCCGTGGTTGCGGCGGCCGATGCGGCGGGCGGGAAGGCAAGCCGCCTGATCGCGCCGCCGACGCTACACGAGGTGCACCTCGAGGCCTTCCATCGCGTAGCGCGCAAACAGGAAATCCCGGATGGCAACGACGCGCTCGCCATCGAACTCGAGCGCCACGAAGTAGGCGGGGCTGCTCAATGACACGGCGCGGTCGTAGACCAGCATGCCGGCGCGTCCGTCGATGACGCTGGCGGCAAAGGCCCACTGCCGGGTGGCGGCGTAGCGGCCCAGGTACTCACCCACCTCGTGCTTGCCCTGGCGCGTCAGCCGGGCGACCAGATCGAGCTTCACGTCCTCGGCCAGCATGGCGCGCACGGCGTCGAAGTCGCCGGTCTTGAAGCCGTCGACGTAGGCGGACAGCCGGGCGCGCGTGGCGTCGCTGACCATCGTCAGGCGCAGGTCCTCGGGCTCGGCGGCCAGGGCGCGCAGCCGCTCGCGGCCGCGCTGCAGCGCCGATTTGAGGGTGGGCACGCTGGTCTGCGTGATGGCGGCGGCTTCCTCCGCCGAATGGCCCAGCACATCCTTGAGGATGACCGCGCTGCGCTGCAGCGCGGGCAGCTGCAGGAAGGTGCGGAGGCTGGCGACGGTGATCTCGGGGTCGGGCAGCTCGGGCGCCGCGAGGTGCTGAAGCTCATCGTCGGCGTCTTCCATCACCGGCTGGCGCGCGCGCTGGCGCAGGAAGTCGAGCGCGGCGTTGTGCGCAATGCGCAGCAGCCAGCCCTCGGCGTTGTCCAGCGTGCTGAAGCTCGCCCGCGCGGCGAATGCCTTCATCAGCGCGTCCTGCACGACGTCCTCGCCGTCGACGGAAGAGCCCGTCATGCGCGCGCAGTAGCGGTGAAGCCTGGGCCGCATCGCGCCAAGCTGCCGCTCGAACTCCTGGGTGTCGTCAACGTCGATCAGCAATCAAGCCTCCGTGCGGGTGGGGGTTGGCAGGTCGAGCGGGAAGATACCAGCGTCCGCGCGAAAACCGTAGGCCACGCCGCCGGCATGCATGGGCTCGGCGAGCAGGTCGGCGACCATCTCGCCAAACCGGTCCGGCGCGAGGATGGCCCCATAGCGATCGCGCACGTGCTGCTCGGCGCTCACCCCTTCGAGCCGCGCATAGGCCGAGGCCACCTCGTGGCCGAGCGCGGTGCCCGGAATCACCTGGCCGGGCACCAGCACCTGGAAATGCAGGCCGAGCCCGCGTTCGCGCGAGACCGTGTTCGCCTGGTGCGCCATGAACCACAGCATCCGCTTGGCACCGACATAGCCGCCCGACAGCCGCAAGCTCGCCGGCGCGATGAAGGGCACGCTCATCACCATCGATGCGCCGCTGGACATCGCCAGCACGCGCGCACCCGGCTTCAGCGGTGTGTTGAGTGCGGCCTGCATCCCGACCAGGCCCGCCTTCACATCGGTGTTCCACATCGCCGAGAACTCCTCCCAGCTCTGCGCGTCGATCGGTTTCATCGCAAGCCGTGCGCCTGCATTCAGGATCAGCACGTCGGGCTGCTGATCGGCGACGACACGGTTCATGAGCTCGGCGTCCGTTGCGTCACCGGCGAGGGTCGTGGCGCCCAGTTGCCGGGCCGCGTCCAGCCTGTCCTTGCTGCGGGCGATGGCCGTGACACGGGCGCCACGGGCGAGCAGCGCCTTGGTCATGGCGAGGCCCAGGCCCTGGCTGGCGCCGGTGACGACGGCGTGCGTGTGGGTGAGTGCGTTCATGGTGCTGGCGCGATGCATCGGGTCAGGCTTGCGCGGCCCATGTCGACAGCGCATCGCAGGTGATGGCCTCCATCTTCGCCAGCGCCTGGATGCGCTCGAAGTAGCCGGGCATCTCAGGGCTTTGCCGCATCGCCGCGATGGCTTCGGCGCTTTGCCACTGGCCCTGGATGACGATGCGCTGCCCATCGCGCGACAGGTAGAGCGTGGAGGCGATGAAGCCGGGGATCTTGCGGATCCACGAGTCCGTGCCTTCCTGCAACAGCGTGGCCAATCGATCGCGGTTCTCGGGCGCGACGTTGAAGATGTTGATCAGGGTGATGTTTTCCTTGGGCTTGAGATCGGCGTTCATCGGGGCATCCATGGGTTGAGAAAGGGATGGAAACGGAATGGCGCTCATCGCCGCCGCGCTCAACAGCATCCGGCGTCGCGATGTTCGTTCGGGACCTGTGTTCCTGGGCATTTGCAGCACTCCTCCGAGCCTGAAATGGAAGGCTCGTACTGCATAGACGATGGGGCGCGCCGGAACGAATCGGTGGCGCCGCGGCTGTTACATCTTTGGCGTTCGGGCGGCCGGATTCGGCGTGGTCAGCCAGCGGGACCGGCGGCGCGAATGACCAGCGTGTCGAAGAAATGGAACTTCGCCTCCAGCGCCCACTGGATGTTCTGCTGCTTGCGAACGCCGTGCTGTTCGCCGGCGAAGAGCAGGTGCTGCGTGGTCAGGGCCTTGCAGGGGGAAGGTAGGCCTCTGGATCGCGAGCTTTTCCAATCAGTCGAAGACTCATGAACGGCAGCTTTGGCGCGTGATGTACAGCCGTTGTGGGCCCGTTGCTGAATTCCGACTTCTTGGATTGGATTTCGGCACCGCAGCGGTAGCTGACTTCACCTGTGCGGAACGCGGCGTCCACAAGCGGTCGTTCGACACCTGAGTTCAGCGGATGGCTAAGCCGTCCGCTGCGTGTCGCGCACCCGTCATCCTGAGTGGCCATCACAGCAGGAGCGCTGCTGGCCGAGCCAATGTCGGCATGCGTCGCCGACGCCCTTCGCGGCGCGCCGATTTGGGTTTGAACCGAGGATCACGGCCCGATGGTCGCGGTAAGCTCATCCTCAAACCAAAGAATTGGAACAGCGAGGTTCCGCGCATGCGGAGGTGCGCTCAACGGGGCGGTCGCGCAGCGATCAGGAGTTCGGACGGCATGGACGAAGCTAGATATGGTCAGATGATCAGGGACGGCGAGCGGAACAAGGAGGTTGCGGAGCTCATCCACAACTGGTGCTCTCACGCGCGAGTGAGCAACCAGGGCGGAGTTGGCTTGATTGCTCAGCAAACTGGATTGCCCATTGGTCACTTCGCCATGGAGTGCGACTTCGCCCCAGCCAGCGGCTTCGCCGGCTGGTACCTGGAATCGTGTGCCCTCGACTTTTACGACCGCAACTGCGCGCATTGCGACAAGCGCCAAGCGGTACGCATGCCGAATCTCTCCATCCTGGTGGGTCAGCGCGACCGCGAGGCAATCCGCCAGCAGGAAGAGGCTGATCGTGCCGAGGCGGAACTACAAGCGGCTCTTGAGTCACGAAAAAAGCAACGGGAGGCCCTACGCGTCGGTCAGAACGCAGCAGTTCGAGCCCTGCTTGACGACCTGGACACCCTCGACGCCACCCATGCCGACGACGCTAAGACGCGAGTCGTCGAGACGTTGCGGCTCGCTCCCGAAGTCCTAACGCCATCGCTCACTGACTACTTTTTTGAGTTGACTGCATCCCCGGAGGCCGGATTCCAAGACGTGGCGCTACAGGCTCTGAAGTGTGCAAAAGCTGACCCGGCCCGCCTTGCGGATGCAGCGCTGCGGTGCCTAGCGAAACGCGCCGCAGTTCAAACTGCTGCGTACATCGTGATGGAGACGCCTGAGCTAGCAGATGAACAGACAATGGAGGCTGCAGCTCCAGCGCTGATTCGCCTCGCACGAGCCCCTCGCTCCGAGTTTGGCCATGGCGAGCGGGTCTTCCATCCCGATCCCTTGAAGGCCGTTTTTGCAGTCTGGCCGGAGGCCGTCTGTCGCGCAATTCAGCGCCTGCTCGATTCACGGAGCTCCTATGCCATCCGGATGGGAACCGCCGGGCTCAAGGTTCTCTCAGCGCAAGCTCCGGATCTCCTAGACCGGTTCTCACGGTCGCTTGTGACCAAGCTGACGCGTGCGCATCTATTGATCGACGACAGCGATGCCGACCGAGAAAGGCGGATGGTGTGCAGCGACCTGCAACGTGCGGTTGCCGCTGCCCTCCGCCATGCGCCTTCTGAGACAGACAAATTGATCGCCACCTATTTCGAGGGTGCGACAGCAGAGAGTGAAGTTCGCCTCGTGAGGGCCTACGGCGAAATCTTCAGAACCAGTCGCACCGAAGAGGAAGCGCTGGATGGCAAGGTCGCTGCCATCGCTCTGATGCGGTTCGTGGCATGGTCTAGCACTTCGAAAAATCTCGCTGTATTGACCGAAATCACTCATACGCTGAAGCCATACGGCGAGGAGATCGCTGAGTCTGTTGATGGAGTGTTGGACATTGCGCTAGGCGCAGCTGCCGTCCTGGATGCCCGTCGTGAAGCGTTTGACGCCGAGCAATCGCTCAGCAAGCCGGAAAGCTTCCTCGACGTGCTGGACACGCGAAACTTTCAATCGGCGCTTTACTACTCACGAGAGGTGTTCACAGCGATTGCGGCAGCGGCAGCAAGCAGGAGTCTGGCTGCGGCCGAGTCATACGTCGACTTCTTGTCAAGGATAAACGGCGGCCGTCACACCTTGATCGCTGTTCTGCTGGAGGAGTCGAGCAAGCTCATCGCTACACCAGAAGGTTTGCGTCTCGTCTTGCCTGAGCTCTACACGGCCATGGTGGGCACCTCAACGCTGGTGCGTGCAAGTGCTGCGGAGACGTTGGGACGCGCTGGACGGAAGCGCTCCAACGATCTCCCGGAGCTGGTTCTTGAAGCATTCATCCTGCTTTTGGAAGACCAGTACGTGATTGTCCACAAGGCTGCAGCGAAGGCGCTTGAGAGCATCTCTCTCACTGGTGCGTTCGAGCAGAGAGCCGGCAGGGCACTCCTGACGCTCCTGCGCGTCTATGGCAACAAGGGAAAAGTTGAGAGTTTCCTGTTGGATTGGATGCAGCTCTACTTCCGCCGGTACACCGCTGACGATGCATCCCGTGCAAATCTGGCCCGGTGGTGCCTGAAAGTCTTGATGGGTGTCTCGGTCCACATGCACCTCAGGAATCTCACTTCGCTCTCCAAGTATCTGAAGGGCCAGCCGACCTTTGTTGATCTGGTAATCAGGGCTTTGGAAGATCCGGAGGTCAGCGACCATGGTCAGGAGGATGTCATCCGATTGCTGTACTCGATACCTGATGCCGAGGCAAGCAAGCGATCCGCGGATCTCAGCAAGCTATCGGTGCGCCGGGCGGATCGTGGCTGGTACGTGGGCGCCGTCGTTGAAGTCCTCACTCGCGTCGGGGCGTGGGATGAAGCCGTCGAGGCCATTGAATCGTCTTGGGAGGCGATCCCCGATACCATGCCCATGAGGCGCATGAAGTGGTCCAGGCGGCTCCACGTTGTGGCGGTGCAGTTCGAGGCCGCTGTTGCTGCAGGAGATCTGTCTCGGCAGGATGCGCTGAAGGCGGAGTGGGAAGGCCTCTATCAATTGTTGAAGGAAGACCAAGAGGAATATGCAGAGAGACGCAATCCTTTCCCAGGTGTTTTTCGCCCGAATTCAGGCAGTTGAGGCGCTCCGCAAGCTCGGCGGTGGCGAGGTCGTCAGCGCGGAGCTTCTACACCAAATCTGCACCGAGTTGGATGATGCGTCTCTCAGGTATGGGCGGGCTTCGACCGCAACGATCTACGGCGCGTTTTCGGCGCTCCTGCGCATCGTGCTTTCTCTGGCGGAGTGGCGGCAAGCAGTTCTCGACGCGGTTCCAGACGGTGACCGGTTCCTGCGCAGTGCAGTGGAGCGCCATCGTCTTTGGCTCAAGGAGTTTGGTGAGAAAGACGTCGCCAAGAGCCTCGTGGATGCGTCAGCCTCATTGCAGTCTGTCGCCACCATTGCCGATTTCGAGTCTATCTGCAAGACGCTGGCTGGCATTCCGTTGCCGATCGGTGTGTTTTCTGAGGAGAGGCCGCGCATTCCGGCCGGTCCGGAACAAGTTGAAGAGCGCCCACGGCCTACGGAGCTCTCAGTGGCCTTCGTGAAGTTTCAGCTTGGTGGCCAGCCAGCGGCCAACATCCACCACCTCGTCCCGCGCGAATTGCATGACATGGAGATCGAAGTCAGAGTCTCTCGATGGCCAGAGGGCGCCACGCACCTGGTGCTGACGCCGATCTCGGCGGAGCCCAAGAGCACCTACGAGCTCTCCGAGTTCACGTTCACGAAGCCGTCCACGGAGCCACCGTACACGCTAATCCAGACGGGTCGTGCGGCTCTCCAGATCGCACAGGGACTGAAATCGAGGCCTTTCGAGTTCAAGTACGCGGCGGCATTTCAACCCGCCAGCTCAGAGCAGCCCGTTGCTGTCGTCGGCCACCGTACGCTTTTGGTGGAGGGCTTCGACATACGGGCCAACTCGATAACCGGCTATCAGCCTGTCGACGAAAAGATCCTGTTGATCCGCGATCTGCTAAGACGGGAAGGCTGGGCAAATGCCGAGGAGCTGTCGGACATTCTTGAGCTACTGACCGGTCTGGGCAATCTTGCTGGGAGAGCAGTTCAAGACGCCGTGTTCGATGGCGCGTGGGGCGAGAAGGAATTCCAAGCCCAGGTTCGAAAGGACCTTCGCCGGTCGCCCCGTATCGGGTCGGATCTGGAGGAGCACGCCGCGGCCGCAGGGGGCTTCACTGACTTGAGCCTTCGCGGAATCACGATCGAGCTCAAGGAGACGGGCACGCGGATCAAACAGATGGAAGACTGCCGCAAGTATGTCGAGCAAGCTGCCAGCTACGCGGTGGCCAAAGGCAAGCGCGTAGCTCTGTTGTGCATTCTGGATACCAGCGCCAAAAATTCTGCGCCTTGGTCGGCGGCCAACGGCATCGACGTTTTGATGTCAGCACCGCCAGCCAACGTGGCGGTCATCACGCTCGTCATCCAGGGGAACATCACTCGTCCGAGCAAATTGTCCCGTTGAGGCCTTAGTCGCCTCTCTGGATGTCAAAAGCGCACGACGTCGTCAGTCAAGTTCCGGGGCCGAATTGGCAGCCCTTCGCAGGTTCTTGCTCGAGCCGCAGCTTTCCTTGGGGCCTTGAAACTGACCACATCGAACGGGGAGCCGAGATGCCGCAAAGGAGTCGTTGGTGAACTTCAGCAATCAGTCTTGAACGCCAGTTCGCGGGGCCTGCCCGAATACCCGCTCTTGGCCGTAGCGGCCGAATTGAGGATGCCACACGCTCCCAGATTGGGAATGGCTTAGCCACCGGGACCGCCAACGCGAAACACCAGCGTGTCGAAGAAATGAAACTCCGCCTCCAGCGCCCACTGGATGTTCTTCTGCTGGCGAAAGCCGTGCTGTTCGCCGGCGAAGAGCAGGTACTGCGCGGTCAGGCCCTTGCGGCGCAGGGCGGCGACCATGGCCTCGGTCTGGCTGGGGGGCACGACCTTGTCTTCGCTGCCCTGGAAGAAGGCGACGGGCGCTTCCAGCCGGTCGGCGTTGCGCACGGGTGAACGGGCCTCCCAATCTTGCGGCGCAATGAGCCAGTCGAGGTAGCGTGATTCGAACTTGTGGGTGTCGCGCGCCAGCGCCTGCGGGTCGCTCACGCCGTAGTGGCTGCCGCCGGCCTTGAACAGGCGGCGCAGGTCGGGGTCGGCGCTGGTCAGGCAACTCAGCACGGTGAAGCCGCCGGCGCTGCCGCCGCTGATCACCACGCGCTCGGGGTCGATGATTTCTTGCGCGCTGAGGTGACGCACGGCGGCGGCGCAGTCCTCTGCGTCCACCTGTCCCCAGGTGCCGTGCAGGCGCTCGCGGTAGGCGCGGCCGTAGCCGGCGCTGCCGCCGTAGTCGACGTCGACGACCGCGATGCCGCGGCTGGTCCAGTAGTGGGTGCGCAGGTCGAGTGCGCGCGTGGCGGACGAGGTGGGGCCGCCATGGCAGCGCACCAGCAGCGGCGGGCGTTCCTGCGCGGGAGCGTGGAAGTCGGCGTTGTGCGGCGGGTAGAAGAGGGCGTGGGCGGTGACGCCGTTCGAGGTGGGGAATTCGATGGGTTGCGGCGTCGAGAGATGGCGACGGATCGCCGGGTCATCAATTACGTCGGTGGCCTGGCGGAGAACGCTGTGCTGGCCGGTGCGCGGGTTGAGCCACACGACTGCGCTGGCGACCGAGGCGCCGCCGCCGATGAAGGCGACCTTGCCGGCCTGCGCCTTCACTGACGAGAACTCGGTGTAGGGCAAATCGAAAGGCGCCAACGTGCCGCGGGCCAGGTCGAGCAGGGCCAGCGTGCCGCGCCCGCCTTCGATGCAGGCGCAGACGACTTCCGTTGCCGACTGGAAGGCGTAGTTCGACATGCCCAGCTTCCATTGCGGCCGAGCGAACTCCGCCGCGCGGGGGCAGACGTTGGCGAGGGCGCCGCTGGCCTCGAGCCGATGCAGGTTCCACCAACCCGAGCGGTCCGACACGAAGTGCAGCACGCCGTCGGGCGACCATTCGGGCTGGCACACGGAATCGCCGGTGCAGCCGGCCACCTTGCGCGCGTTCGCCACGCCGCTGCCGTTGAAGTCGCCAACCCACAGTTGCGCACCGGTCCAGGGCATGTCGGGGTGGTCCCACGCCAGCCAGGCCAGCCGCTGGCCGTCCGGGCTCAGCCGGGGTGCGGCATAGAAATCATGGCCTTGCAGCAGCACGGTGTCGGGGCCTGCTGCATCCGCATGGCGGGCCACGATGGTGTTGACGGCCTCGCGCGCCGCGTCGCGATGGTCTTCGCGCACGCCGATCCAGAGACGGCGCTGGCCGTCGATGCGGCCGTCGGCGTAGCGCAAGGCCGCATCGGGTACCTCGGGGCTCAGCGCGACGGGCGTGCCGTTGCCATCGAGGCGATACAGGCGCTGGTCACGGAAGCTGCTGAACCAGACCGTGCCGCCAGCGACCAGCGCCGCGGCGCCGCCGTATTCATGGACCCGCGTACGAGCGGCATGGGCGGGCGGCAGCACATCGATGGACGCCCCGTCATGCGGCTGGCGCACCAGCACATGGCGGCCGCCTTCCTGCGGCCGGCCTTCGATCCAGAGCACGGCATCGCGGTCGAACTGCACGTCGAGCAGCTCGACCATCGCCGCCGCCACGCGCCCGGACGTGATGGGCGACACCCAGGCGCCATGCGGCGCGGTGTTCATCGGCCTTGTCATCGGCCGATGATGGCATCAACTGCCGAAGCTGTAGCGCAGGCCGACCCAGGTGGTGCGCGGCGCGCCGGGCGTGTAGAGGGTGGCCTGCGGCACCGGGTAGTCGCCGTTGGCGTTGGCCGGCAGCGGGCGGGCGACGAAGCTGCCATTGGTGGTGAAGCCGTTGGCGCCCAGCTGGCCGGCGGTGGCGTATTCACGGTCGAACAGGTTGGTGACCTGCAGGAAGACCTTCCAGCCCGGCTTGGGCTTGTAGTCGACACCCAGGTTGAACACCGCATAGCCGCCGGTGCGGCCCGAGCCGGTGTAGTAGAGGCCGTCCGGCACGTCCTGCCCGTTCTCGTTGCCGCGCACCGAGGTGCCGCTGGCGGCGGTCATGTCCATGCCGACGCGCCAGTGCGCGCTCGGCTCCCAGTCGACATAGAGCTTGAGCACCTGGCGCGGCAGCAGCGGGATGCGGTCGCCGGGGTTGATCTGGATGGTGCCTTCGGTGCCGGGCGCGCCTTCGGCGGCTGCGCTGTTGCTGCTGTTGCCGGCGCCGCCCACCACTTCGGATGAACGGTAGGTGGCGTCGAGCAGGCTGAGGTTGCCGCCCACGGTCCAGGCGGCGGCGGGCTTCATGTGCAGGCCCATCTCGATGCCCTGGCGCCGCGTCTTGCCGAAGTTCTTGAAGTAGCCGAAGCCGCTGGAGTCGTCGCTGACGAAGAGCAGGTCGTCGCGGTTGTCGGAGCGGAACACGCCGAAGTTCCACAGCACCTGCTTGGCCACGGCGCCGCGCAGGCCGGCCTCGAAGGTGGTGGTGACGACCTGCTTGAGCGGCGGATCGCCGGCGAAGGAGTTGGGCAGCTTGCAGGGGCTGGCCGGGTCGGCGCAGCCCAGCTCGATGGCGGTGGGCGCACGGCTGCCCTGGTTGGCGCCGGCGTAAAGCGACAGCGATTCGCTCGGCGCGAAGGTGATGCCGACGGCCGGGTTGAAGCGGCTGAAGGTGTGGTCGCCATCGAGCGAGCCGGGGCCGCCGCCGGGCGTGAGGCCGTCGCGGTTGCGCACCGAGGTGTGGTTGTAGCGCCCGGCCAGCGTGAGGTGCGTCTTGTCGTTCAGCGCCATCGTGTCGCTCAGGTAGAAGCTGCCGGTCTGCGAGCGGCTCGACAGGTCGACGCGGGCGTCGAAGGCTTCTTCCGATTCCTGCGTGCCGTCGGCAAAGGCGCCGGGGCCGGCCACGGGGGAGATGGTGCGGTCGGGGTTGATGTAGCCGTATTGCGCGCTCTGGTCGAAGCTGACGCGGCTGCCGTCGTAGGCGGCACCGGCGACCAGCTTGTGGGCGATGCTGCCGGTCAGGGCGTCGAGCGAGAACTGGCCCGCCACGCCGTAGTTCTGCTGCTTGGTCTGGGTGCGGTTGATGAGGCCGTTGCACTTCTCGCCCGGCTCGTCGTTGAGCAGGATGTTGGCGATGCAGCGCCACTGCGGGAAGGGCGTGTTGCCGGCGTTCTCGCCGCTGGTGGGAAAGCCGCTGTAGCCGGCTTCGCTGAGCGCCGCGCGCTCGGCGGCGCTGGGCTGGTAGAGCGCCTGGTCGAGCGACTCGTCGTTCAGGTCACCGTTGAAGGTGTTGGTCTTGATGTCGCGGTAGTAGGCGTTGCCCGAGAAGCTCAGCCGCTCGCTCAGCGCCTGCGTGGTGGCGAGGTTCAGGAAGAGCGAGCGGTTCTTGGTTTCATCGGGAATGGTGCGCACGCTGCCCCAGTCGCGCTGCAGCGCGCCGTCTTCCTGCGCGCCGTTGCCGGTGAGTTCGTTGTCGGCCAGCGCCATGGTGAGCGAGACATCGCCGCTGCGCGTGTTGTGGCCGACCTTGGCGAACAGCTGGCGCAGGTCGCTCGGCGAGGCGGTGCGCCAGCCGTCCTCGTGGTACGCATTGGCGGCCACGTACCAGTGCATGCCGTTGTCCGCGTTGTGGCCGCCGGTCTCGAACTGCGCGCCCACGCGCCCGTACTGGCCGCCCAGCACTTCGACCATGGTGCCGGGGTCGTGCAGGCCGTCCTTGGTGTGGATCGACAGCGCGCCGCCCAACGTGTTCAGGCCGAACAGCGGGTTGCTGCCGGGCACCAGCGCGATCGACGAGATGGCGATGCGCGGAAAGAGGTCCCAGCTCACCACGTCGCCGAAGGGCTGGTTCAGGCGCACGCCGTCCATGAAGACCGACAGCCCCTGCGGCGTGCCCAAGAGCGGCGAGGCGGTGAAGCCGCGGTAGTTGATGTCGGGCTGGAACGGGTTGCCCTGGGTCTCGGTGACGGTCACGCTGCCCATGGCGCGCGACATGAAGTTGGTGAGGTCGGGCGCGTGCATGCGTTCCATGTCCTCGGCGCTGCCGGTCTGCACGTTGCCGGGGATCTGCTCGCGCGGCAGGTCCAGGCCCGGCAGCGGCGCGGCCTCGATCACCTGGATGGCGGGAAGTTCGGTGCTGGCGGCTGGCTCCGTGGGCGCCGCCGCGGTCTGCGCCTGCGCCGCGAGAAGCTGGCAAAGCAGCAGCGCGGCCACGGCGACGGGCACCGGGCGCGGCGCGAAGAAGGCGTGTGAAGAACGGCAGGGGCGGGCCATGGGGTGTGTCTCCTCGCGTCGTTGTTGTGCCTCGCGGCGGCGCTGCGCCGCCCGCGATGCCTGCCAAGTTACAGGCGTGCGAGGGACTACGACAGGGAAGATTTCCCGGCGGCGCTCAGGTGTTGCCCGGGGGGATCAGGCCGTGGCGGATGGCCAGGTGCGCCATGGCGGCGCTGGTGCCGGTGCCCAGCTTGTCCTTGATCTGGCTTTGCAGGTTCGACACGGTCTTGGGGCTCAGGTGCAAGAGGCGCGCGCATTGCGCCGGCGACTCGCCGCGCGAGAGCAGGCGGAACACCTCGAACTCGCGCGGCGTCAGCCCCTCGAAGGCGGGCGTGCGGGCCGCGCTGTGCAGCCAATGCTGCGGCAGGCCGGGGCTGAGGTAGCGCCGGCCGTCCGCCACGCAGTGCACGGCGTCGATCAGGCTGTCGGGCGCGCAGCTCTTGGAGACGAAGCCCAGCGCGCCCAGCTCGAAGGCGCGGTGCACCAGCATCTCGCTGTCGTGCATGCTGAAGACCAGCGTGCGCGCCTGGGCCGAGCGCTCGCGCAGGCGGTGGATCAGGTCGAGCCCGCTGCTGCCGGGCATGCCGATGTCGGTGATGGTGATGTCGGGCTCGTGCGCCACGAAGAGCGCGTAGCCCTCGTCGACGCTGTTGGCCTGGCCGACCACGGTCATGTCGCCGTCCTGCTCGAGCAGGTGGCGGTAACCGGCGCGCACCACGGGGTGGTCGTCCACCAGCAGCAGGCGGATCATGCGGCGGCTCCTGTTGCCGGGCGCGGCAGGTGCAGGCGCAGCAGCGTGCCATAGCCGGGCGCGCTGCGCGCCTCCAGCTGGCCGCCCAGCGCGGCGGCGCGCTCGGTGGCGCCCAGCAGACCGAAGCCGCGCGCCGAGCCGGCCGCGGCGGCGCCAGCGGCGAAGCCGCGGCCGTCGTCCTGCACGTGCAGCAGCAGGCTGTCCGGCGTGGCCACCAGGTCGATCTCGACGCGGCTGGCCTGCGCATGGCGCATCACGTTGACCAGCGCTTCCTGTGCCACCCGGTAGATCGTGGTGTCGATCATCTCGCCGCAGCCCTGCAGCTCGCCGTGCGGGCGGAAGCGGCAGACCACGCCGCTGCGCATGGCCCAGTCGTCGCACAGCGCCTGCATGGCGGCGACCAGGCCCAGCTCGTCGAGCTCGGCCGGGCGCAGGCGCTGCAGGAGGCGCCGCACGCCGGCCTGCAGCAGGCCGGCCGATTCGGCGGCGCGCCGCGCGGCCGGGCCCACCTGCTCGAGCGAGCGGGCGCGCTGGATGTAGGTCGCCTCGATGCGGATGGCGGTGCAGTGCTGGGCCAGTTCGTCGTGCAGCTCGCGCGCCAGCGCCAGGCGCTCGCGCTCCTGCACGGCGATCAGCTGGCGCGTGAGTTCGCGGTTCTGCGCCAGCAGGCGCGCCGCCTCGCCGCGCCGGCGCCAGGCGTACCAGGCCAGGCCGACCGACAGGGCCAGCAGCGTCAACGGCAGTTCGTCGACCTGCCAGCGCTCGAGCAGGAGCGCGGCCTGCGACAGGCGCTCGTGGATCTCGAAGGTGCTCGACAGCGCAAAGGTGGCCAGCGGCAGCAGCAGCACCCACACCAGGTCGCGGCGCCCCGCGCCCTGCGCGCGCGCCAGGCGCAATTCAACGTCAGGTTTCATGGCCTTGTCTCCAGTCCGCAGCGCGCATGGTGCAGAGAGAGGGGCGGGCGCGTCAATCGAGATCGACCAGCGATGGGCCAAAGAAAAAGGGCCGCACGAGGCGGCCCTTCTTCGGCAAGGCGTGGCGCGGCTTACTTGCCGAGCACGCCCAGCCGCTTGTTGATGAACCACTGCTGCAGGATCGACAGCGAGTTGTTGGTGATCCAGTAGAGCACCAGGCCGGCCGGGAAGAAGATGAACATCACGCTGAACACCAGCGGCATGATCCACATCAGGCGCGCCTGCATCGGATCGGGCGGCGTCGGGTTGAGCCAGGTCTGCAGCAGCGAGGTGGCGGTCATGATGACCGGCAGGATGAACCACGGGTCGGGTGCCGACAGGTCGTGGATCCACAGAATCCACGGTGCGTGGCGCATTTCGACCGACGACAGCAGCACCCAGTACAGGCCCATGAAGACCGGGATCTGGATCAGGATCGGGAAGCAGCCGCCCATCGGGTTGACCTTTTCCTCGCGGTAGATGCGCATCATCTCCTGCTGCATCTCCTGCGGCTTGTCCTTCAGGCGAGCCCGCATCTCGGTGATCTTGGGCGACAGCGACTTCATCTTGGCCATGCTGGCGTAAGCCTTGGCGTTGAGCCAGTAGAAGGCCGCCTTGAGCAGCACCACCAGCGCGACGATGGACCAGCCCCAGTTGCCGATGAAGCCGTGCAGCTTGCTCAGCAGCCAGTACAGCGGCTTGGAGATGATGGCGAAGATGCCGTAGTCCTTCACCAGCTCCAGCCCGGGGGCCAGCACTTCGAGCTTCTTTTCCTCTTCGGGGCCGGCGTACAGGTCGCTCGTCACCGTTTCGCTGGCGCCCGGCGCCAGCTTGGGCAGGTCGAGCACCATCGCGGCGGAGTACAGGTTGTTGCCCAGGTCCTTCACGCGGAACTGGCGCTTGATGCCGGCGGCGTCGGGCGTGTTGAGCAGCCAGGCCGACACGAAGTAGTGCTGCACCATGGCGATCCAGCCGTTGGTGGCGGGCGCCGGCAGCTCGACCTTGTCCTTGGTGATGTCCGAGAACGCGACCTTGTGGAACTTCTTCTCTTCCGTGTAGAAGGCCGGGCCGGTGAAGGTGTTGGTGCCGAACATGGTGCTGCTGGGCACGGTGCCGTGGCGCAGCAGCTGCAGGTAGAGCTGCGCGTCCAGCGGCTGGCTGGTGGTGTTCACGACCTGGTGCTTGACCTGGATCGAGTAGTCACCGCGCTTGAAGACGTAGGTCTTGATGTACTTGAGGCCGCCCACCGGCTCCGAGGCAAAGCTCACTTCCATCGTGTCCTGGCCGTCGGCCAGGCTGCGCGGGCCGGCCTGCACGGTCATCGGCGTGGTGTGGTTGGGGAAGTAGGCGCCCTGGGTCTCGGGGTTGATCAGGCCGGTTTGCGCCAGGTAGCGGGTGGCGGGCGAATCGTCCTCCATCAGCAGCACCGGCTTGACCTCGTTCAGCGGGTTGGGCAGGCCGAACAGGCTGCGCACCTTTTCCACCAGGCCGTGGTGGTTGGTCGAATCGAGGAACTGCGAGAGTTCGAGCCGGGTGATGGTGCCGCCGCGGCTGTCGATGACGGCCTTGAAGACGTCGGTGCTGACGGTGACCAGCTCGCCCGCCGGCGCCGCGGCGCCGGTCTGGCCCGGCACGGCGGCGCTGTTGGCGGCCCCCGCGGCGGCCGGCAGTTCGGCGCCGGTGCCGGCAGTGCCGGCCACCGGGGCAACCGGTGCCGGGCCTTCGGCCGTGGCCGCGCTGCGGGAGGGCAGGAAGGTCGCCTTGTGGCCGTTGTAGACCTGCCATTGATCCCACAGCATGACCAGCGAGAAGCCAAAGATCACCCAGAGGATGGTGCGGCGGATATCGTTCATGAAGAAGACTTCTTGTCGGAAGAGAGGGAGGAGAACAGCTTGGCCGGTGCGCAGGCGCCCTTGTCGGCGGCTGCGGACGAAGCGTGTCCCTTCGGGGGTACCGGGGGTACGGGGTCGTGGCCGCCGTCGCACCAGGGCTGGCAGCGCGCCAGGCGCCGCAGCGTGAGGTAGCTGCCCACGGCCGCGCCATGCGTCTGCAGGGCGCCGATGGCGTAGACGGAACAGGTCGGCTCGAAGCGGCAGGCCGAGCCCAGCCAGGGGCTGAGCAGCAGGCGATAGCCCTTGACCAGGCCGACCAGCAGGCGTTGCATCATGGGGCCGCCTTGGGCGCCGGGCTTGCGGCCGGTGGCGCCGGGGCGCGCGAACGCGCGAACAGCTGCGCCAGTTCGAGCCGGACCGCCGTTTTCAGGCGGTCGGAGCTGGCACTGACGAATTCCTTGCGATCGAAGGCGGCACGCAGGCGCACCACATGCGCCGCCTGCGGCAGTTCGCCGGCATGGGCGGCGCCCAGCACGTAGATCTGCCGCTTGATGGCGTTGCGCGTGACGGCACGCCGCGCCCAGCGCTTGGGCACCATGGCGCCCAGCCAGACGTCGGGCGCGTCAAAAAGCGCCACGCCAGATTCTGGCGCGGCGCCGAGGGCGCAGCGATGCAATGCGAAATGAGCGGTGCGCGCCACCGTGGCTCCTGCGAGGGCGGCCTGAAACTGCGGACGGGTCTTGAGCCGCTGCATGGAAACCACCCGCGAGGCGCCGGCCACAGGCACCGTGGCGGTGCCGGCGTGCCGTTCTGACAACGGCGCTGGCGGCGTTCGCGGGTTGGCCGTCAGACGGCCAGACGCTTGCGGCCCTTGGCGCGGCGAGCGTTGATCACGGCGCGGCCGCCACGGGTCTTCATGCGAACGAGGAAACCGTGGGTACGGGCGCGGCGGACTTTGGATGCTTGATAAGTGCGTTTCATGATGAAGGTTCCTGATACTTTCCCGGCGCTTGGCTCCCGCGAGCCAGCCACCAACGAGCCCTGACCGGCTCATTGCAGCCCTGTGTGCGCTTTGTACGGAAGCCGTACGCCGAACACCTTGTTGGCCAGGACCCCCCGAAACAACACATTGAGGCTTTCAGGGAAACCCGCGATTATCGCAAAGTTTTCAGGGCGGGACAATGCCGGCGGGTTTTTGCAGGGCATTCGCGGGCCTGCCACGCGGTGTGGATAAGGTTTTGACAAGTTAGAATGCCCGGTGCTTCGCGGCCCCAACTATCCACAAGACAAAAACACAATGACCGAGGGATTTTCCACCCTGATTTTCGCCAATGTCCTCTGAAGGCATTGGCGACAGCCTGTGGCAGGCCTGCGTCGACCAGCTCGCCCAGGAGCTGTCCGAACAACAGTTCAACACCTGGATCAAGCCGCTCACGGCGCAGGTGGCGGACGACCTCTCGCGCGTCACCGTGTTCGTGGCCAACCGCTTCAAACTCGACTGGATCCGGGCCCAGTACGCCAGCAAGATCGCCTCGATGGCGGAGAAGCTCTACGGCCAGCCCGTCATCATTGAGTTAGCGCTCGCTCCGCGTGAAGCGCCCGTACGCTCTGCGCCTATCACCGTCACGGCAGAAACCGATGTGCCGCGCGACATCGCCGGCCCGGGCGAGGAACCGGCCAACGGCGCCTTCAAGAACCGGCTCAATTCGGGCCTGACCTTCGACACCCTGGTGGAAGGCACGGCCAACCGCATGGCGCGCGCCGCGGCGATGCACGTCTCGGGCATGCCGGGGCACCTGTACAACCCGCTGTTCATCTACGGCGGCGTCGGCCTGGGCAAGACCCACCTGATGCACGCGGTGGGCAACCGGCTGCTGGCCGACCGGCCCGAATGCAAAGTTCTCTACATCCACGCCGAGCAGTTCGTCTCGGATGTGGTCAAAGCCTATCAGCGCAAGACTTTTGACGAGTTCAAGGAGCGTTACCACTCGCTCGATCTGCTGCTGATCGACGACGTGCAGTTCTTCGCCAACAAGGACCGCACGCAAGAGGAGTTCTTCAACGCCTTCGAGGCCCTGCTGGCCAAGAAGAGCCACATCGTGATGACCAGCGACACCTATCCCAAGGGGCTGGCGGACATCCACGAGCGGCTGGTCTCGCGCTTCGACTCCGGCCTGACGGTGGCGATCGAGCCGCCCGAGCTGGAAATGCGGGTGGCCATCCTGATCAACAAGGCGCGTGCCGAAGGCGCCGAGATGCCCGAAGAGGTGGCCTTCTTCGTGGCCAAGAACGTGCGCTCGAACGTGCGCGAGCTGGAAGGCGCGCTGCGCAAGATCCTGGCCTATTCGCGCTTCAATCAGAAAGAGATCTCGATCGTGCTGGCGCGCGAGGCGCTGCGCGACCTGCTGTCGATCCAGAACCGGCAGATCTCGGTGGAAAACATCCAGAAGACGGTGGCCGATTACTACAAGATCAAGGTCGCCGACATGTACAGCAAGAAGCGCCCGGCCTCGATTGCGCGGCCGCGCCAGATTGCGATGTACCTGGCCAAGGAGCTGACGCAAAAGAGCCTGCCCGAAATTGGCGAGCTCTTTGGCGGACGCGACCACACCACCGTGCTGCACGCGGTGCGCAAGATTTCCGGCGAACGCCAGCAACTGACCGAGCTGAACCAGCAACTGCACGTGCTGGAGCAGACGCTCAAGGGCTAGCGTGGGCCCAATTCATCACTGTTGACTTGCAATAAAGAGAAGAGAAGGTAAGCGTCATGATCGTTTTGAAGGCCACACAAGACAAAGTCCTGGCTGCGCTGCAATCGGTGGCGGGCATCGTGGAACGCCGGCACACGTTGCCGATTCTGGCGAACGTGCTGATCCGCAAGACCGGCGGCCAGCTGCAGCTGACCACCAGCGACCTGGAAATCCAGATCCGCACCAGCGCCGAGCTGGGCGGCGACGACCAGTCGTTCACCACCACCATCGGCGCGCGCAAGCTGATCGACATCCTGCGCACCATGCCTTCGGACCAGACGGTGAGTCTGGAGTCGAGCCAGAGCAAGCTGGTGCTCAAGGGCGGCAAGAGCCGCTTCACGCTGCAGAGCCTGCCGGCCGAGGACTTTCCGCTGGTGCAGGAATCGGCCACCTTCGGCCCGGCCTTCACGGTGCCGCAAAAGACGCTGAAGGACCTGCTGACGCAGGTCTCGTTTGCCATGGCGGTGCACGACATCCGCTACTACCTCAACGGCATCCTGTTCGTGGCCGAAGGCAAGCAGCTGAGCCTGGTGGCGACCGACGGCCACCGCCTGGCCTTTGCCTCGGCCACGCTCGACGTGGAAGTGCCGCGCCAGGAAGTGATCCTGCCGCGCAAGACGGTGCTGGAGTTGCAGCGCCTGCTGAGCGACGTGGGTGGCGACGACCAGCCGGTGATCGAGATGCAGTTCGCCAACAACCAGGCCAAGTTCAGCTTTGGCGGCATGGAGTTCGTGACCAAGCTGGTCGAGGGCAAGTTCCCCGACTACAACCGCGTGATTCCCAAGGCCCACAAGAACACCGTGACGCTGGGCCGCGCGCCGCTCCTGGCCAGCTTGCAGCGCACCGCCATCCTGACCAGCGAGAAGTTCAAGGGCGTGCGCCTGAACCTGGAACCCGGCGTGCTGCGCATTGCCTCGAACAACGCCGAGCAGGAAGAGGCGCAGGACGAGCTGGACATCGACTACGGCGGCGACGCGATCGAAATCGGCTTCAACGTGACCTACCTGATCGACGCGCTGGCCAACATGGGCCAGGACATGGTGCGCATCGACCTGGCCGACTCCAACAGCTCGGCGCTGATCACCATTCCCGAGAACGAATCGTTCAAGTACGTCGTGATGCCGATGCGCATCTGAGACCCCCACATCTTCACCACTGGCCAATGACCATTGGCCAACCGGCGCCCCGAGGCACCCGCCCGTGGGGCGCGCCGATGCAGAGACAGACAGGTTCCGAGAGAGGTTGCTTCCCAATGACTGAACAGAACAAGCCCGCCACGCCGCACACCGAGCCGGTCTACGAAGCCGAGATCGAGAGCGCGATCCCGGTGGAAGTAGAGCCGCTGGCCGATGCGGCCGCGTATGGCGAAGGGTCGATCACCATCCTCGAAGGCCTGGAGGCGGTGCGCAAGCGCCCAGGCATGTACATCGGCGACACCTCCGACGGCACCGGCCTGCACCACCTGGTGTTTGAAGTGGTGGACAACTCCATCGACGAAGCGCTGGCCGGCTATTGCGACGACATCGTCGTCACCATCCACACCGACAACTCGATCTCCGTCACCGACAACGGCCGCGGCATCCCGACCGGCGTGAAGATGGACGACAAGCACGAGCCCAAGCGCTCGGCGGCCGAAATTGCGCTGACCGAGCTGCACGCCGGCGGCAAGTTCAACCAGAACAGCTACAAGGTCTCGGGCGGCCTGCACGGCGTGGGCGTGAGCTGCGTGAACGCGCTCTCCAAGATGCTGCGCCTGACGGTGCGCCGCGAAGGCAAGGTGCATGTGCTGGAGTTCAGCCGTGGCTTCGTGCAGAACCGCATCGTCGAGACGACCAACGGCGTGGAAGTCTCGCCGATGAAGGTCACCGGCGAAACCGAGAAGCGCGGCACCGAGGTGCACTTCCTGCCGGACACCGAGATCTTCAAGGAGAACAGCGATTTCCATTACGAAATCCTCTCCAAGCGGCTGCGCGAGCTGAGCTTCCTGAACAACGGCGTGCGCATCCGCCTGATCGACGAGCGCAGCGGCAAGGAAGACGACTTCTCCGGCGCCGGCGGCGTGCAGGGCTTCGTCGAGTTCATCAACAAGGGCAAGCAGGTGCTGCACCCCACGCCCTTCTACGCCGCAGGCGAGAAGCCGGCCGACACCTACGGCGGCATTCCGGGCACGCACATCGGCGTCGAGGTGTCGATGCAGTGGAACAGCGGCTACAACGAGCAGGTGCTGTGCTTCACCAACAACATCCCGCAGCGTGACGGCGGCACCCACCTCACCGGCCTGCGCGCCGCGATGACGCGGGTGATCAACAAGTACATCGAAGAGAACGACTTCGCCAAGAAGGCGAAGGTGGAAGTCACCGGCGACGACATGCGCGAAGGCCTGTGCTGCGTGCTGAGCGTGAAGGTGCCCGAGCCCAAGTTCTCCAGCCAGACCAAGGACAAGCTGGTCTCCAGCGAAGTGCGCGCGCCGGTGGAAGACATCGTCGGGCGCCTGCTGTCGGACTACCTGCAGGAACGCCCGGCCGACGCCAAGATCATCTGCGGCAAGATCGTCGAGGCCGCGCGCGCGCGTGAAGCGGCGCGCAAGGCCCGCGAGATGACGCGCCGCAAGGGCGTGCTCGACGGCATGGGCCTGCCCGGCAAGCTGGCCGACTGCCAGGAAAAGGACCCCGCCATGTGCGAGGTCTACCTGGTGGAGGGCGACTCCGCCGGCGGCTCCGCCAAGCAGGGCCGCGACCGGAAGTTCCAGGCCATCCTGCCGCTGCGCGGCAAGATCCTGAACGTGGAGAAGGCGCGCTACGAGAAGCTGCTGACCAGCAACGAAATCCTGACCATGATCACCGCGCTGGGCACCGGCATCGGCCGCGCCGGCGCCACCACCGCGGGCGGCGGGGCCGACGATTTCGACGTCAGCAAGCTGCGCTACCACCGCATCATCATCATGACCGACGCCGACGTCGACGGCGCCCACATCCGCACGCTGCTGCTCACCTTCTTCTACCGTCAGATGCCCGAGTTGGTGGAGCGCGGCCACATCTACATCGCGCAGCCGCCGCTGTACAAGGTGAAGGTCGGCAAGGAAGAGCAATACCTCAAGGACGGCCCGGCACTCGACGCCTTCCTGCTGAAGGTCGCGCTGAAAGACGCCAGCATCAGCACCGGCGGCGCGGCGCCCACCGTGATCACCGGCGACACGCTGGCCGAACTGGCGCGCAAGCACCAGCTGGCCGAAGCCGTGATCGCGCGCCTGGGCAACTTCATGGACGCCGAGGCACTGCGCGCCATCGCCGACGGCGTGGCGCTCGACCTCGACACCACGCCCGCCGCCGAAGCCAGCGCCGTGGCGCTGCAGACCAAGCTGCGCGAACTCAACACCACCGGCGTGCCGGCCGAAGTGGCCAGCGAATTCGATGCACGCACCGACAAGCCGGTGCTGCGCATCAGCCGCCGCCATCACGGCAACATCAAGAGCAGCGTGCTGACGCAGGACTTCGTGCACGGCGCCGACTACGCCGCGCTGGCCGAAGCCGCCAACACCTTCCGCAACCTGCTGGGCGAAGGCGCCACCGTCAAGCGCGGCGAGGGCGACAAGGCCAAGGAAGAAAAAGTCGCCGACTTCCGCATCGCCATGGCCTGGCTGATCGCGCAAGCCGAACACGCCACCGCCCGCCAGCGCTACAAGGGCCTGGGCGAGATGAACCCCGAGCAGCTTTGGGAAACCACCATGGACCCCAACGTGCGCCGCCTGCTGCGCGTGCAGATCGACGACGCGATCGAAGCCGACCGCGTGTTCACGATGCTGATGGGGGATGAAGTGGAGCCGCGGCGCGAGTTCATTGAGCAGAATGCGCTGCGGGCGGCGAATATCGACGTTTGAGTTTTGTCGGGTGACTGGTCAGCCGCAACAGCGAGCTCATGCGGCTTGGCATCACGGCCATCTGGTACCCGGAAAAGCAGTACGACAAGGTGGATGAGATCCTCCGCTTGGCCAAAAGCGAGATGTGCTTCACCAAGTCCCAAGTAGCACGGGGCCGTCACTTTGCGCCGCCGGCGTCGAAGGTCCGCCCGCCTATGGCAGACCCGGCTGCGCCGTGAAAGAAGCAAAGCCATTCATTCCGCATTGCACTATCCATCCTTATTCGTCCTTGATCCACCCATCTCGGCAGGCCACGGTCGGCCATTGCATGGGAAGCAATGACGCCATCGCGCCCGACATTGCCAGGACACCCAGGTCATCCAGGTGACGCCCCATGATCTGCAAGCCCACGGGTCGACCATCGCGGGTCAGGCCCACCGGTACCGACGCAGCCGGCGCCCCCGTGAGGTTCCCGAGCGCGGAAAAGGCGAGCCATGCACTGCCGGCCTCGACCTGCTTTCCATCGATCACGCCAGGGCCTGGTACATCCAGGGGAAAAGCGGCGCTTGCCGTGGCAGGTGTCAGCAGGAAGTCGTAGGTCTCCATGAATCGCCAGGTCGCATTGACGATGCGCTTGCGCTCGAAGATGGCCGCGGTGAACTCGTCCGCAGTCCATGCGCGTTCGACCAGGCTGGCGAGCCACCCCTCGAGCTGTATGCCTTGTTGCGCTGCCATGCGCCGCATTCCCTCGCGGTCGGTGTCCATGGCAACCAGGGCTTCGAACGCCGCCGCGTAGTTGCCGATGGCCGGGTGCGCCATCTCGATGCTCGCGCCCACCGCATTGCCAAGTCGCAAAGCCGCGGCCTGCGTGATGGCGCGCACTTCTGGATCCACCGCGGCAAAGCCCAGGTCCGGACTGAATGCGATACGGACACCGCGTAACGTCTCTGCAGGGCGCACGACCCATTGACCGATCTCATTGGGGAGCGAGAAGCGGTCCTTCGGTGTCGGCCCGGCAAGCACGGACATGGCCAGTGCCGCGTCGGCCACCGTTCGCGTCATCGGCCCGATGTGCTCGAGCGATTCCCAGCTGGAGATTCCCGGGTAGCGTTCATCGCGGCAACCGGGATACGCGGGCACGCGCCCCATCGAAGGCTTGATTCCAAAGATGCCGCACAGCGCGGCTGGCGCCCGCACCGATCCGCCGCCATCGCTGCCGATGGCCAACGGCACCAGGTTGGCGGCGACGGCCGCGCCCGAGCCGGCGCTCGATCCGCCCGGCGTGAGCTCTGTGTTCCACGGGTTGCGCGTGGTTGGAAACAGCGCGTTGTGGCCGAAGGCGCCGTAGCCGAACTCCGAGGTATTGGTCTTGCCGACGATGATCGCCCCGGCCATCCGCAGGCGCTCCACCATCACATCGTCTTCGTCGGGCAGGTGGTCCTTGTACAGGCGCGAGCCGAAGGTGGTGCGCAGATGCCGGGTACAGATCAGGTCCTTGATGGCCACCGGCACGCCGGCGAGCGGACCCACGTCTTCCCGGCGTGCGACGCGCTGGTCGATCTGCCGTGCGGCTGCAAGGGCCCCTGCTTCGTCGAGCGTGCAGAACGCGTGCAACGAAGGATCCAGCTCGGCGATTCGGCGAAACGATTCTTCGGCGAGCGAAACGGCGCTGACCTGTCCGGCGCGCACGGCGTGTGCAATTGCTGCCAGGCCGGGAGCTGGCGGATTGGAAGGAGCGGAGGTGATGGTCATGCGGTGGCCGGTTGGGTCAGGAAGCCCACCAGCATCTGGCGGGACTGCGTGCGATGGTCAGCCTGCCATTGGCTGCCGAGCAGATCGGTGCCGAAGATGCGCGACAGCGTCGGCGCGTGGGCTCGGCTGTAGTAGGCCAGGCTCACCATTGCGGTGTAGAGGTGGAGGGCGTCGATGCCGGATCGGAAGGCGCCTGCCGCCTCCCCGCGTCGCAGCAGGCGGGCGATGTGGTCCAGCACGGGGGAGGCCGTATCGCGGATGACGGCAGAGCGATTGAGATGCCGTGCCTGGTTCATGTTCTCGAAAGCCAGCAGGCGCCTCAATTCGGGTCGCGCCCCGAAATGCGTATCGATGAAGTCGAACATCTTGAGGATGCCGTCGAGGGGCTCCATGGCTTCGAAGTCCAGTTGCAGTTCCGCCATGCGAAGCCGCTGCAGCACTTCCTCCAGTACGCGGACGTACAGCGCATCCTTGCCACCGAAGTAGTGGTAGATCATGCGGATGTTCGACTTGGCGCGCGCCGCGATCTGCACGGTGCGCGCACCGCTGTATCCCTTGGCGGAAAACTCGGTGATGGCTGCCTTGAGGATGCGGGCGCGCGTCTTGGCGGGGTCTCGCGGGACGATCTTGCGGGCAGGCTCGGAGGCTGCGGCCATCGGTTCAATCTGCATCATGGGTGCTCGTGTCAGGCAGGCAGGTCCTGCAGCGCAGCCAGCAACTGGGTCGAGTCGCTCACGAAGCCAAAGCATTTCTTGACGTTCCAGACGGTCGCCTGGGTGCAGAAATCCGGCGACGAGGTTGCACAGCAGTCTTCCAGCATCACGCAGCCATAGCCCAGGAAGTTGGCGTCGGTGAGGGAGTGCAGGACGCACTGGTCCGTATTGCATCCCGCGAACAGCAGGGTCTTCACGCCGAGGTTGCGCAGGATGCTGTCCAGTGGCGTGTCCCAGAAGCCACTGATCCGGTGCTTGTCCACCAGGATGTCGCCAGGCAGCGGCGCCAGTTCATCGACGATCGCTGCGGCCCACGAATCCTTTTCCAGCACGTTACCCCGACCATTGGGCAACGGGTCGCCCAGCCCGGTGCCACTGCCGCTGTTCTTGTACAGGTGAATCTGGTTGGGCGGCATGTTGGCGAGATCGGGGCGGTTGCCCCAGTTCACCCAGACCACCGGCACCTGCGCAGCCCGCAGTGCGGGCAGCAGCGCCTGCAGCGGTTTGATCGCGGCACGATCAGCGGCGAAGTTGCCGCCAATGTGATCGACCCAGCCGCCCGCGGCGCAGAAGTCGTTTTGCATGTCGATCACCATGATGGCCGTGCGGCGCAGATCGATGACGACGTTCTGCGGTTCGGCGTTCAGCCGCATCGGACGTGGCGCCGGCGCGGGCATGGCCATGTCCACTTCATGCGGGGTTGCGCGCCAGTGGTAGTGCGGGGCGACGCCGAGGGCACCGCTGGTCTGGGTCTTGTTCGACTGCATGGATTGAACGCTCCAAGTTGGTGAATGTCCTGGCACCTCCGCGGTGCCGAAGTAGATGCCGTCGTGGTGCCCCCAGGCGCCGACGACGACGCGTTGCTTGCGCCTGCAAATGACGAAGTCCACTGGATCTCCCAGCGTCAGATCGGTCGCTTCGTGAATGGCACCGTTCTTGCAAACGCCCGCTCCGTCCGGTCCATCTAGTAATCGTTCATTTACTTAGTAGTCGCCTTAAGCGAAAGGAATGCCAATGTCGAAAGCGCTCTCCACATCCACGTCGTTTGCCTTCGGCCTTGTCGCCGCCATGGCGCTTGCAACGGTCGCGCATGCCGCAGATCCACTCACCGTGGGCGTGCTGATTCCGGGTTCCAAGTCTGACAAGGGCTGGATGGAGTCTGGCTACGACGGCTTGACTGCCGCGCAGAAGACCTACGGCGACAAGCTCAAGGTGCAAATGATCGAGAACATCAACTACGCCGACATGGAGCAGGCGCTGGTCAATCTCGCATCGAAGAACCAGTTGGTCATTGGCGTGGGCGGCCAGACGCAGGCGGCCGTCATGAAAGTCGCCAAGCGCTTTCCCAAGACCAAGTTCTCGATCGTCGGCGGCAGCAAGGGCGACGTGGTGCCCAACGTGGCCGGCTACGACGTGAAGCAGGCCGAGATCGCCTTCGTGGCCGGCGCCACCGCCGCCATGCTGAGCAAGACCGGGGTGGTGAGCTACGTCGGAGGCATGGAGATCCCATCCATCGTCAATGCCGGCAAGGAGTTCGGCAAGGGCGCGGCCTACATCAACCCGAACATCAAGTACGTCGAGAACTACACCGGTGACTTCGACAACGTCGCCAAGTCGAAGGAGGCGACGCTCGCGGCCATCGCGCAGGGAGCCGACGTCCACTATCACATCCTCAACCTGGGCCTGCGCGGCATGGAGCAGGCGGCGAAGGAAAAGAACACGCACATCATCGGCAGCTACACCGACCGCTGCGGCACCGATCCGCTCTATCCGGCCTACAGCATCACCGGCGTGGGCTACCAGGTCGAATACGCCATCAAGGAAGCAGAGTCCGGCAGTTGGAAGGCGGGCTACAAGCCGTTCGGCCTGGCCATGGGCCCGAAGGCCTCGGACATGGTCATCTGTGGCGCCACGCCGGAAATGAAGACCAAGATCGATGCGATCAAGAAGGACATCGAGAGCGGCAAGATCAAGGTGCTGGAAGGCTGATCCGATGGGGCTGAAGATGAACGGGACGGCATCGCAGTGAGCGCGGTGCCGCTGCTCGAGCTGCAAGGGGTCGGCAAGCGCTTTGGCGCGCTGCAGGTGCTCGACGACGTGTCGTTGGCGCTGCAAGCCGGCGAGGTGCATTGCCTGCTTGGCGAGAACGGCGCGGGCAAGTCGACGTTGTGCAACCTCATCTTCGGCGTGCATGCGCCAGACGCGGGGGAGATGCTTCTTGCGGGCCAGGCGTATCGCCCGGCTCGCCCCGCCGATGCGCTGGCCCAGGGCATTGCCATGGTCCACCAGCACTTCAGCCTGGTACCGGACGTGAGCGTGGTGGACAACCTGCTGCTGGGACAGTCGCGCGGGTTGCTGCGGCGATCGGAGTGTGCCGCGCGCATGCGCGAACTCAGCGAGCGCTACGGCATGCCGCTGGAACCCTATGCGCTCATCAAGGACCTGTCCGTCGGCGAGCGGCAGCGCGTCGAGATCGTCAAGTGCCTGATGCGCGAACCCAGGCTCCTGGTGCTGGACGAACCCACGGCGGTGCTGCTTCCGGAAGAGATCCAGGCGCTGATGCAAGTTTGCGAAAAGGTCGCTGCCCAAGGCTGCGGCGTGGTGCTGGTGACGCACAAGCTGGCGGAGATCCGACGGGTTGCGCGTCGCGCCACCGTACTGCGAGGCGGCAGGATTGCGGCGCGCTCGGACGCTCCGGCGCAAGAGATGGACGCGCTGGTGCGCGCGATGATCCAGCGTGACCTGGCGGACCCGAGCGAAGCCGTGTCGGCGGCGCCCGCACGCATCGCCGCGGCGCCTGGCGCGGAGGTCCCGGCGTCTGCACTGATGATCGACGGCCTGACCGTTCGCGACCCGCAGGGCATGACCCGGCTGGACAACTTCACTGTCTTGCTGGCACCTGGCGAGATCGTCGGCGTCGCGGGCGTGGAAGGCAACGGTCAGGTTGAACTCGCCGGCGTGCTCTCGGGGCTGATGCCGGCCACCGGGGGTCGCTTCTTCGTGAGCGGCGTCGAGTTGACCGGCGAAACGCCGAAGGCGATCACCGCGGCGGGCGCGGGCATCGTGCCGGAAGACCGGCACGCATCAGGATGCATCACCGCGATGAGCGTCGCAGAGAACATCTTGATCAACCGCCTGGGCGACTATCGTCGCTGGGGCCTGCTGGATCGCGCAGCACTGCGACGCGATGCGCGGGAACTCATGCGCAAGTACGACGTGCGAGCAGCCGGGCCCGACGTGGCCTTTGGTGGTCTCTCGGGCGGCAACCAGCAGAAGGCGGTGCTGGCGCGCGAGCTCACGACGCCAGGACTGCGGTTTCTGCTGGCCGCACAGCCTACGCGCGGCCTGGATGTTGGCGCGGTCGAAGCCGTCTACGGACACATCGTCGACGCCTGCCAGAACGGCGTGGGCGTGCTGTTGATCTCTTCCGAGCTGGACGAACTCCTCAGGGTCGCCCACAGGATCCTGGTGCTCTATCGCGGCCGGATCATGGGGCAATGCGAGGCCAACCCGTCCCAGCGCGAACGCATCGGCGCATGGATGGCAGGACACACCCAATGAACCAGATCGCTCTCACGGCGAGGATGCGCGACCAGCGCCCCGTCCTTATTTCCCTGGCCGCCGTCGTCGGTGCGCTGCTTTTCGGCCTGGTGCTGGTTGCCGCGATCGGTGTGTCCATTCCGGATGCGGTCGCGGGATTCGCCGAAGGTGCATGGGGGTCGCCCTACGCGCTGGCAGCGTCCATCAACCGCAGCCTGGTGTTCGCGCTGGTGGGGCTGGGCTTCGTGCTGGCCGACCGGGCCAACCTGACGAACGTCGGTGGCGAGGGTCAGATCGCCGTGGGCGCCATTGCCGCCACGGCCGTCTGCCTGCACGGTGGTGTTGCGGAGCTTCCCGCAGGCATGAGCTTCGCGCTGCCAATGCTGGCGGCGTGCGTCGCAGGCGGCCTGTGGGGCGGGCTTGTCGGTGTGCTCAAGGTGAAGGTCGGCACCAACGAAGTGATCAGCAGCCTCATGCTGTCCTTCATCGGTGTCTGGCTGCTCTACGGCAGCGTGCAGAGCGTGGCGCTGCTTCGCCAGCCGATGACCTCATCCAGCACCCTGCCGGAATCTCTGGAGATCCCCGATCCGACCAAGCTCCCGCTCTTGACCGGCGACGCCAGCATGCCGCTGCACATCGGCCTGCCGATAGCGCTGGTACTGGCCGTGCTGGTCGCCGTGGTGCTGCACCAGACGGTGTTCGGGCTTCGTCTGCGCGCGGTCGGATTGAACGCGCTGGCAGCACGCAAGGCAGGCATTGCCATCGCACCTTCGGTGATCGGCGTGTTCTTCGCAGCCGGGGCGCTGGGTGGCTTGGCGGGCTCGCTGATGTTGCAGGGCGAGCAGTACTCGCTCAAGGCGGGCTTTTCCTCCGGCTACGGCTTCGATGGTCTGGTCGTGGGCTTGCTGGCGCGCGGCTCCGTCGTGGGCGTGCTCGCTGGCGCAGTTCTGTTCGGCTTCATCCGTTCAGGCGGAATCAACATGGAAATGGTGGCCAACGTGCCAAGTTCGCTCGTGCTGGTGATCCAGGGCGTCATCATCGTGGCGCTGGCCGGCTCGGCGCGCTGGATGACACGAAAGGCAGGCGCGCGATGAGCGACACGGCCCATGGCGCGATGGTCGCCGTTTTCGCGGGATCGACGCTGCGACTGGCCATACCACTGGTGCTGGGAGCCACCGGCGAATTGGTGAGCGAACGTGCCGGCGTGCTCAACATGAGCGTCGAGGGAATGATGCTGACCGGGGCGTTTGCCGGAGCGGTGGGCGCCATTGCCACTGGCAGCCCGGCCCTGGGACTGGTGATCGGCATCCTTGCCGTGCTTCCGGTCGCGCTCCTGCAGGCGTTTCTCAGCATCACGCTGCGTGCCAATCAGGTGGTCACCGGCATTGGCATCAACATCCTGGTACTTGGCGCCACCACGCTTGCCTATCGCGAGATCTTCGGCGGTCGCTCGCGTGAGCAGGTGCCGGGCTTCGACAAATGGCATCCGCCGCTGCTGTCGGATATCCCGCTGTTCGGCGAGGCACTGTTCACGCAAGTCTGGCTGGTCTACCTTGCCCTCGCGCTCGTGGCAGTGGTGGCCTGGACGCTGCGCAACACGGCGCTTGGCCTGGCGGTGCATTCGGCAGGCTCGGAGCCCAAGGCGGTTGACAAGTCGGGCCTCTCGGTGACGTCGGTGCGCTATGGCGCGGTTCTCTTCACGGGCGTACTGTCAGCCATCGGCGGCTGCTTCCTGTCGATCGGAGACATCCACACATTCACGGAAGGCATGACCAGCGGCGCCGGCTATCTCGCCATCGCAGCGGTGATTTTCGGCAACTGGAAAGTCGGCCGGATGTTGCTGGCATGCCTGGTCTTCGGGGCGGCCACCGCGCTGCAGTTTCAGCTGCCGGCGCTGGGCATTGAAATCCCCAACGCACTGCTGATCATGCTGCCCTATCTGATGGCACTCCTGGCCGTGGGAGGGTTGGTCGGCCGGCAGAGTTCGCCGGCTTATCTCACGCAGCCGTACGTGCGCTGACCATTGCCTTTGGGAGCGGCTGACCGTGGGTTCGAGAAGTGGTCGAAACCATCGCTGAGTGAGAGCTGCTTGAGACCACAAGTTGAGAGACTTATGGCCCTTGTCTTTTTCACCCGCATTGCGGGGCAGCGCCGCAGACAGATAAGATCAACGAATGCGAGCGCAACGCCACCGTCTCGATGCGCTTCGTGCACTGTGTCTGCGGTAACTTTGAATAGGGCGCATCACCCATGAATGAAGCCAGTTGGGACCGGGTGCCTATCGACGCGCAAAGCGTCGATGCGCCGCTGTCGAATGCAGCGGTTTTTCTGGTGGTCACCGTCGCCGATGAAACGGCCGCCCTCGCCAATGTCTGCGCGGCACTCGATGGACTGGACGATCTCGTCAAGACCGTCGGATTTCGTGATCTTTCGGCGCGCCTGTCCTGCATCGTTGGCATCGGTGCGGGGCTCTGGGATCGGTTCCATCTCGACGAGCGGCCGCAGGAACTCAAGCCCTTCGCGCCGATCGAGGGTGCGGTGCACACGGCGCCCGCAACGCCGGGCGATCTTCTTTTTCACATCCGCTCCGAGCGTCCCGACCTGTGCTTCGAGTTCGAGCGCATCCTGCTCGACAGTCTCGGCACCAGCGTGACGGTTGTCGATGAGGTGTCTGGCTTTCGCTATTTCGACGCACGCGACCTGCTGGGCTTTGTCGACGGCACCGCCAATCCGACGGGCCAGGATTTGCCCGCCTCGGCGCTGGTTGGCCAGGAGGATGCGGCGTTTGCCGGGGGCAGCTATGTCGTCGTCCAGAAGTACCTGCACGATCTTCGCGCGTGGGCGCAGACGCCCACGCCTGTGCAGGAAGAGATCATCGGGCGCACGAAGATCGACAACATCGAACTCGATGACGGCGCGCATCGCAAGTCCCACAAGTCGCTGGCCACGATCGTGGACACCGAGGGCAACGAGCATGACATCCTGCGCGACAACATGCCGTTTGGCCGACCCGGACAGGGCGAGTTCGGCACCTACTTCATCGGTTATTCGCGATACCTCTGGGTCATCGAGAAGATGCTGCAGCGCATGTACATCGGCGATCCGCCGGGCGCCTACGATCGGCTGCTGGATTTTTCGACGCCGCACACCGGCGTGACGTTCTTTGCGCCAGCGCGTCCGACCTTGCAGGCGCTTGCTCAGGCTGCGCAGCGCAAGGCCGGCGGCACACCCACCTGACGCGGCGCCGCTGAAGCGCGCTCCTCGCGATGATCGTTCGCCCTCGTCCGCATTGGCTTCGGATGCTGTTCGTCTGGCACGGTTCGGTGCTGCGCGACATCGCGCCGCAGTTGCTGGCGACGACGGCCTTTGCGATCCTCGTCACGGCACTGCATGGCCGCCTGTTCGCGTGGAAGATCCCGCTGAACTTCGTGCCCTTCTCGCTCGTCGGCCTGACCTTGGCGCTGTTCCTCGGCTTTCGCAACAGCACGAGTTACGCCCGGTACTGGGAGGCACGCACGCTCTGGGGCGCGGTGCTCAACGAAAGCCGCGCGCTGGTGCGCCAGGCATTGACGCTGTCCGATGCGCCGGCACCTGAAACCCGCGTGCTGGCGCTGCGCCTGATCGCCTTCGTGCATGCGCTGCGCCATCAGCTGCGCGCCACCGATGCGCAAGCCGATCTCTCGCGCCTGCTGCCCGCCGACGAATGCGCTCGCCTGCAGGCGGCGCGCTACAAGCCCGCGATGCTGTTGCTCATGGCGGGCGAATGGCTGCGCGACCAACGCCAGTCCGGGCACATCGCGCTGCCGCTGGTGCAGGCCATGGAAGTGCCGCTGGGCCGCCTGACCGAAGCCCTGGGCGGTTGCGAGCGCATCGCCAGCACGCCGATACCGTTCACCTACGCGGTGATCATCCATCGCACCATCTACCTGTACTGCGTGCTGCTGCCTTTCGGGCTGGTCGACGCCATCGGGCCGATGACGCCGGTGATCATTGCCTTCATCGCCTACACCTTCTTCTCGCTGGAGGCACTGGGCAACGAGATCGAGGAACCGTTCGGAACCTCGCCCAACGACCTCGCCCTCGATGCGATGTCGGCGACGATCGAGGCGACGCTGCGCGAGATGATGGGAGAGCCGCCGTCGGTCGCGACGTCCGCCGTACAGACCGGGTTCATCCAGACTTGAAGCGGCGCGCTACTGCGCAGCGAAATACCGCGCAGGCGGCTCGCCGAAGTGCCGGCGGAACATCGCGATGAAGCCGCTGGGGGTGGCGTAGCCCAGGCCATCGGCAACGCTGGCAACACTGGCGCCTTGCGTCAGGCGCTCCACCGCCGCCATCAGCACCGCCTGCTCGCGCCAATGTGCAAAGCTGATCTGCACTTCCTGCTGGAACAGGCGACTGAGCGTGCGCGACGACAGGCCTGACCACGCGGCCCATTCTTCGCGGGTGCGCGGGTCGGATGGGTTGTCGAGGATGGCCGCCGCGATGCGAAGCAGGCGCCGGTCGCGCGGCATGGGCAACTGCATGCGATCGTGCGGTGCCGCGGCCAGCTCGTCGATGAGCACGGCCATCAGGCGGCTCTGGGCCGCCGTCAGCGCGGGCTGCGACGTCCATTCGACGGCGCGGCCGACGATGTTCTCGACCAGCTCGTTCACTTCGATCACGCAAGGCCTGTCGGGCAACGCGCGGCTGGCAGCGGGAAGCAGGTAAAGGTTCCAGCTGTGCGTCACGCCGTTGCTGTTGACGGCATGGTGCTCGCCCGGCGGCACCCACGCCGCACGCCGCGGCGGCACGGCCCACGCGCCTCGCTCCGTACGGACTTGCAGCAGGCCGTCGGAAACGCACATCAGCTGGCCCCGGTGATGGTGGTGCCACCGGCCCTCGTGCTTTGCGTTCCGGCCTGAGAACGACGGCATGTTCGCCGCCGAGAGGGCGAGCACCCGGGGCCCGCCTCGACGGTTGCCGAGCTCGTTCAGCGCCTGCTTGTATTCCGTCAGGGTCGGGAACATCTGGGCCGTCGTTCGCATGGCTCGTTCTCGCTATTTGTTTGCAGCACTGCGCTACCGCTCCGGCGTTCGCAGGTGAGAAATTCCATCTGGCGCATGAAAACGCGCGCAGACCATCCAACCTTATAGCGAATCCGAGCCATGAAACCAATACCTGTTGCGCCCGTCGCCAACGCCACCGCGGTCTTCATCGTGGGCGGCGGACCGACCGGGCTGGCCATGGCCTTGCTGATGGACCGCTTCCAGGTGCCGTTCGTTCTGGTGGAACGCAACGCGGGCCTCACCGACCACCCGCGTGCGCGCGGCGCATGGGTGCGCACGATGGAGCTGTTTCGCCAATGGGGCATCGAGCGTGCGGTGAAGGCCCGCGGCCTGCCGGACGACGCCAACGGCTTCGCCTTCGTCGAGTCGATGGCGGGTCACGAATACGGCCGGGTTCCCCGCGAGATCGACCTGGGCCAGACGCCCGCATGGAAGTGCACCGTGTCCCAGGACGTTGTCGAGGACGCGTTGTTCCAGGTGGTGCGCTGTTCGAAGTGGGGCCGCGTCCACCACGGCACGGAATTCATCCGCTACGAAGCGGTCGCCGATGGCGTGCAGGCCATCACCCGCAACATCGAAACGGGCGAGGAAATTCACTGGTCGGCGCGCTACCTCGTCGCCGCCGACGGCGCGGGGAGCGGGCTGCGCCGGCAGATGGACATCGCGATGACGGGCCCCTCGAGCCTGGCGATCATGAACAACGACTACTGGGAAGGCGATCTCGCCCACCTTCCCAGCGTGCGGCAGGTCGGCGTGTTCCGCATCATGCCGCGCGATGCGGACGTTGCCTGCGCCAGCGTTCTCAACACCAATGGCGCCGACCGATGGCTGACCGTGACCAAGGTGGGTGACGGCAACGACCCGGCGCCGCCGCAGCGCAGCGATGCCGAAGTGGTTCGCCTCGCCCGCGCGCATTCGGGCATTCCGAACCTCGACGTCAAGATCATCAATCGATCGGTCTGGCGCGTGAGCAAGCAGGTGGCCGCGACGTTCTCGCGCGGCCGCGCCTTCCTCATCGGCGATGCCGCCCACCGCTTCCCGCCCACCGGCGGCTACGGCATGAACACCGGCATCCAGGACGCGCACAACCTGGCGTGGAAGCTGGCCATGGTGCTGCGCGGTCAGGCGGGAGAGACCTTGCTGGACAGCTACGACGCCGAGCGGCGGCCGATCGGCCAGGCCAACGCCAACTTCAGCCATGGCAACACGGTCCGGTTCATGAAGATGGAGGAGGCTTTCCAGGCGCGCAATCTCCAGGCCATCAACTTCTGGATCCGGGATGTCGTGCACCACAGCCACAGCATTGGCCTGGGCCTGGGCTTCAGCTACGACGAAGGCGCGTTGATCTCCGATGGCACCGCACCGCGCGGGCTCACGCTGGGCCGCTACGACCCGTCCGATCGACCGGGCGGCCGCTTCCCGCACCTGTGGCTCGACCTCGCCCGCCAGCGCTCGACGCTCGACTTGTTCGATCGCGACTTCACCCTCGTCCATGGACCCAAATCGGCGGACTGGGGCGCGGCGGCCCGCGAGGTGGGTGAACGGCTCGGCATCACACTGGGCACGGTCCAGCTCGATGCAGTCGATCCACGCGACGGCCTGGACATGAGCCTGTACGGCGCCGTGCTGGTGCGCCCAGACGGCCACGTCGCCTGGCGCATGCCCTGGATTCCGGCGGACCCGGCCGCCAGCCTGGCGCAGGCGCTGGAGCGGATCCTGGCGCGCAACGAGGCCGCAACGCTGCGGAGGGCCGCATGAACGACGCGGCGCATGGGGGCGCACCGGGCGCTGTGCACGGGCTGCACCATTTCACCTTGCGTTGCGAGCTCGAAGACCTCGAAGCGCTGCGCGAGTTCTATGGACGGGCGCTCGGCCTCACGCCCGGCGCGCGGCCGGCGCTGCGCTTTGCCGGCTACTGGCTGTACGCCGCCGGCCAACCGGTGGTGCACCTCTACGCCTCGGGTCGCGCCGCCAGCCCCGAGGCCGTGGCACTCGACCACATCTCCTTTCGCGCCAGCGGCCTTGCCGACATGCGCAAGCGCCTGAAGGCGGAGGCCATTGACTTCACCGAAGCGCCCGTGCCCGGCTGGACGCTGCACCAGCTCTTCATTCGCGACCCGCTGAGTCTCAAGCTGGAGCTCACCTTCGATCTGGCGCTGGAACCGGGAGGCGCGCCATGACGCAGTTCGCGACGCTGCGTGGCACGCGAACCGCCTACGCGCTGGCCGGCCAGGGCGCGCCGATCCTGCTGATCCATGGCGCCGAGGCCAACCGCGAGAGTTTTTCCGCACTCGCGCTGGCACTGTCTTCACGCCCCGAAGCGCCCCTGTGCGTGATCAGCTACGACCAACGCGAGTGTGGGGAAACGAGCTGCGACGGCAGCGCCCACGGCATTCCCGAGCTGGCCGACGATGCGGCCGAACTCATGGCCAGCCTGGGCTTTGCGCGCTACGCGGTGATGGGGACTTCGCTGGGCGGCAGGGTGGCGCAGGCGCTGGCCGTGAAGCAGCCGGCGCGCGTCGATGCGCTTTGCCTGGTCAACACGTGGCCGCTCGACTGCACGCTGGAAGCGCTGAACCCGCAAGGTGTCGATCGGCTGCGCAGCCTGCGCGCGGGCTTGCCGGAGACCGCCGCCGAGCTGGCCGCCATGTTCTACACACGCGAACATGTGGCATTGCATCCTGCACTGGCCGGCCGCTTTGCGCGCCCCGGCGCCGTCTCTCGCCGCGCCGCGCTCGCGTTGGAAACGCATGCACTGCCCGCGGGCGGCATCCGGGCGCGAACGCTGTGCGTTTCGGGCACGGAAGATCCGATCGTCCCGCCCGCCGTGATGCGCGCGCTGGCCGAGCGAATCCCCGCTGCCGAGTTCGAATCGGTGCCGCAGGCGGGCCATTCGATCGCAGTCCAGGCGCCTGAGGTTCTCGCCCAACGCCTCGCGCAATTCTGTTTCCCGCAGAGCGGCGGGATCCCGTCGGTTTGATTCACCATCCCGCTCATTGAAAGGCCTTCCCATGCACACCCCCCTTCTCTGGCGTCGCGCGATCGCCAAGGCGCTCGCGTGCTTCCTGCTGGCTGCGCCCCTTGCCGCCCTGGCGCAGAAGACCGTTCGTGTCGTCGTGCCCTTTGCAGCGGGCAGCTCGACGGATCAGCTCGCGCGGCAGTTGACCGAGTCCCTGCGCGCGGTCAGTGGCAACACCTACGTCATCGAGAACAAGCCAGGGGCGAGCGGCATCATCGGCTCGTCGGACGTCAACAAGGCCAAGCCCGATGGCCTGACGCTCCTGATGACGACGGGCGGCCATGCGACCAATGCGGTGCTCTATGAAAAGCTGCCCTACGACGCGCTGAAGGGGTTCACGCCCATCTCGCAACTCACGGTGACGGCGGGCTTCCTGCTGATGGTGCCGGCCAGCTCGCCCTACAAGACGCTGGAGGAGCTGGTGGCCGCCGCCAAGGCCAATCCCGGAACGATCAGCTATGGCTCAGCGGGCAGTGGCAACACCACCCATCTGGTGGGCGCCATGTTCGAGAAGGCGGCCGGCATCAAGCTGATTCACGTGCCGTACAAGAGCAGCCCGATGAACGATCTGATGGCGGGCCACATCGACATGCTCTTCTGGGGCTCGGGATTCGCGACGCCCATCGTGCAGCAAGGCAAGGCCCGCGCGCTGGCCCTGGCCGGGGACCAGCGGATCGACGAACTGCCGGATGTGCCGACCCTCAACGAGAAGGGTTACCGCGGCGTCGACGTGCCCGCCTGGGCTGGCCTCTTCGGCCCACCCGGCATGACGGCCGAGGTAGCCACCAGGATCCAGGGCGAGGTGGCCGCCGCCATGCAGAGCCCTTCGTTCGCAAAGGCCTTCACGACGCCCGGAACCTCCCGGCTGGCTTCCACGCCAGCACAGTTCACCGAGTCGCTGACGAAGGAAATCGCACGCCTTCAGCGCGACGTCAGCCCGCTGGGCATCCGCATGGAGTAGCCATGGACGCCACGGCTTCGGCACTCGCCGGGCTTCGCACCGAGATCGATGCCATCGACGAATGCATCGGTGCACTGCTGGCGCTACGGTTCGAGAAGACGGGGGTCGTGGGGATCTGCAAGGCCTTGCTCGGCGAGAGCGCGCGAGACGAAGGACGCCAGGCGCAGCGAAGGCAGTTCCTTCAGGCGATGGCGCAGCGGCATGGCCTGCCGGCGGATCTGGTGGCCGATCTGTACGGCCGCATCGGCGCCGAAGTCGTTGCACGGCACCGGGCAGCGGGGTGCATCGAGGGCGGTTGAGCGGCGCACTTCAGGGCTGGCGTGCATAGCGGCCTGGCGACTGCCCCACGTAGCGGCTGAAGGCCGTGCTGAAAGTGCTCGCCGAGCCATAGCCGACCCGTTCTGCCACTTCCGCAATCGCAGCTTCCCGGCGGCGGAGCATGTCCTTCGCGATCGCCATGCGCCAGGCCAGCAGGTAGGCCATTGGTGCCAGGCCCACCAGGCGCGTGAAGCGATCGAAGAAGGCCGAGCGCGACAGCGCTGCCTTCTTCGCGAGCTGTTCCACGGTCCAGGAGCGGCTCGGGTCGCTGTGCATCTGCCGCAGCGCCGCCGAGAGCCGCGCATCGGCCAGCCCGCGCAGCAGCCCCGGGGGTGCGCCGTCGTTCGATGTGGAACGCAGGGCTTCGATGAGCATCACCTCGACCAGACGCGTCAAGACCAGATCGCGGCCGGCCTTGCGTTCGCGGGATTCTTCTCCAAGGAGCTGGACCAGCACCGACAGCCGCCGCACATCGCGCACGTGGACCAGCGCCGGAAGCAGCGTCACGAGCAGGGCGGTGTCAGGCGAGTCGAACAGGAAGTAGCCACCGAGCAAGCGCACGTCCGGCGCACCACCGCGCGTGCCGTGCCGCACCGCACCCGTGGGCGATGGCGTGGCCTTGGGGTCGATGTGCTCGGGCGTCACCGGTTCGAAGCCGGACAAGGTGAAGGCCGGCGTCGCCGGCATGAACACGAAGTCACCGGCGCCGAGCGTGAGCGGCGGCTGGCCATCGACCGCCAGCAGGCAACTGCCTTCCAGCACGGTGCAAAAACTCGGTTGATCGAAGCGGGCGTAGCGAACGCCCCAGCGGCCGGCGCCGCTGATCCCTTTGGAGAACACGGTGCGGGGGCGAAGGAGGGTGATGACTTCGGAGAGCGGGTCGATCATCGCTGGACTCTCGCTAACGTATTTTGGACGAATGATTCTAGATAGTCCGGTCGCGGCTGGCTATCGTTCACCCGTCATCCCCAACCAGGAACCCACCATGAAGACTGTTCTCATCACCGGCTGCTCCTCCGGCTACGGCTTGGAGACCGCCCGCCACTTTCTCGCCAAGGGCTGGCGCGTGCTCGCCACCATGCGCACGCCGCGGGAAGACGTGCTGCCGAAGGACGATCGGCTCCAGCTGCTGGCGCTGGATGTGACCGACCCTGACAGCATCGCCGCAGCGATCGCGGCGAGCGGGCCCATCGACGTGCTGGTGAACAACGCGGGCATCGGCCTCTTCGGTGCGTTCGAAGCGACGCCGATGGCGACGATGCGTGAGGTCTTCGAGACCAACACCTTCGGCGTGATGGCGATGACGCAGGCGGCGATCCCGCAATTCCGTGCGCGTCGCTCCGGCGTGATCGTCAACGTGACGTCGAGTGCAACGCTGGCCCCGATGCCCTTGGTGGCGGTGTACACGGCAAGCAAGACCGCCATTGCCGGCTTCACGGCGTCGCTTGCGCACGAGCTCGCGGCTTTCGACATCCGGGTCAAGCTGGTCGAGCCGGGTTACGGGCCGTCGACGGCCTTCACCGCGAACGGCGGCCAGCGCATGGCCGGCCTGATTCCCGAAGCCTACGGGCCGTTCGCGCAGTCCGTCTTCGCGGCGTTCACGCAGACGACCGCCGTGACGCTCCCATCCGACGTGGCCGAGGCGGCCTGGCGTGCGGCGAACGACCTCTCGGGACAACTTCACTTCCCGGCCGGCGCCGACGCGGTGGCACTGACTTCAAAGCCATTTATTGACTGATTGATCCATAACGGGTAAAGTCCACCGCCATGGTCAGACCCCGCGAATTCGACAGAGAAGAAGTGCTGCAGCGCGCCACCCGCGTGTTCTGGCAGCACGGGTTCTCGGCGTCGTCCACGGACCTTCTCCTGAAGGAGATGGGCATCGGCCGGCAGACGCTGTACAACACCTTCGGCGACAAGCGCCAGCTCTACCTCGAAGTGCTGAGCGCCTATCAGGCGCAGCTCTTGAGCGGCCACATCGAGCGGCTCACCACGCCCGCATCGCCGTTGCAGGGCATCCGCGACTTGCTGCTCGGGCTGGCGGCGACCGACGACGACACCCGGGCACTGGGATGCTTCGGCATCGGCTCGGTGGGGGAGTTCGGAACCAGTGATCCCGAACTCATGGCGCAGCGGGCTTCGGTGCAGACCGTGCTGCAGCGCCGGATCGAGGCGCGCGTGCGCGAAGGCCAGAAGCTCGGCGAGCTCGACGCGTCGATGAGCGCCAAGGAAGTGGCCGCCTTCATCCAGACCGCCATGGCGGGCTTGCAGCTGTCCGCCCGCGCGGGGGCGGACCTCAAGAGCATGCACGCCATGGCCAACTTCACGGCCAACCGCCTCCAGGCGGCTTGACGCACACCGTCCTGCAGCGATGCAGGGCATTTTTTTGCTTTGTTATTGACTGAATAGTCTAAAAAGGAACCGAAATGAACCAGACCACCCCAACGCATCGCCCGGCGGCGCTCGTCTTCGGCGGCTCGCGCGGCATCGGCGCTGCCGCAGTGACGCGGCTGATGGCCGACGGCTACGCCGTGGCCTTCACCTACGTGTCACGACCCGACAAAGCCCAGGAGATCGTGGCGGCGGCCGAGCAGGAGGGGCTGCAGGCCTTCGCCATCGAGGCCGACAGCGCCGACCCCGCAGCGGTTCGGCAGGCCGTGGCCCGGGCGGTCGAGCGCTTCGGTCCGTTGAGCGTCGTGGTGGTGAACGCCGGCATCCTGCGGCTGGGCACCATCGACACCGTCGAGCTCGACGTGCTGGACCAGATGCTCAACGTGAACGTGCGCGGGGTCTACCTGTCGATCCAGGCGGCCGTGCCGCACCTGGTCGACGGGGCACGCATCATCACCATCGGCAGCAACGTCGCCATTCGCACCGGCTTCGCGGGCTCCAGCGTCTACCAGATGACCAAGGCCGCCGTGGCGGGCATGGTCAAGGGCATCGCGCTCGATCTCGCGCCGCGGCGCATCACCGTGAACAACGTGCAGCCCGGTCCCACCGACACCGACATGAACGCGGGCCACATCGACATGCTCAAGGGCATGAGCCCGCTCAAGCGGGTCGGCACGGCGCAGGAGGTGGGCGGCCTCATCTCCTACCTCGCGAGCGAGGAGGCACGCTACATGACGGGGTCCAGCCTCACCATCGACGGCGGCTTCACGCTGTAAGCGGGCGGGCGGGCGGGCGGGCGTCTGCGGCCGCTATTTCGTGCCGATCACCGCCCCTCGAACCGAGCCATCCGGCCGCAGCGATGTCAGCACGCCATCGCGCCGGATGACCTTGATGCAGGCCTCCGTCAGGGTCTGCTTGTTCCAGCTGGTGCAGTAGCCGCCCGGGCTGTCCATGCGCCACTTGCCGACATCGTTGTAAGGCCCGGAGACGGTGGCCTTGCCTCCTTCGGCAAGTTCCAGCTGGTAGGTCTTGCCGTCGTCCAGCTTCCACAGGACGGTCTTGCCAACGAACGAGGTGGTGATCTCCGCATCGGTCAGTGGCTCGTCACTGGCCCAGCAGTGGCTCGCGCCGAGGGCCAGCGCCACGGCGAGCAAAGGTGCTTGCAGCTTCATGGGAACCCCTTTCCTGGTGGATGAGTTCTCATTCATAACCCAGGTTCCGTTCCTTCTCGTCACTCCTTTGCGGGTTGACAGAAGCCGGTTCTTCAGTGGGCCGAGGCCGGGTTCGCCACCCGCACCACGCGCCCGCGTTCGCCATCGGTCAGCAGGTACAAGCCGCCGTCGGGCCCCTGGCGGATGTCGCGGATGCGTTCGCCCAGTTCGGTGAACAGCTGTTCGCGGCGCTTGATCTGCGGCGCGTCGTCGTCGCCGGACAGTTCGATGCGCCAGACGGACCGGTCGTTCAGCATGCCGACGAACAGGTTGCCTTCCCACTGCGGGAACTGGCCGCCGCTGTAGAGGATGAGGTTGGACGGCGCCACGCCCGGGCGGCCCCAGAAGGTGAAGGGCTGCTCCATGCCGGCCTTGTGCGTGCCCTGGCCGATGTTCTCGCAGGTGACGTACTCGCAGCCGTAGGTGATCACGGGCCAGCCGTAGTTGCCCCCCTTGTGCACGATGTTGATCTCGTCGCCGCCCTGCGGCCCGTGCTCGGAAATCCACAACTGGTGGGTGCGCGGATGCACGAAGGCGCCGCCGGGGTTGCGATGGCCCAGGCTCCAGATTTCCGGGCGCGCGCCCTCGGTGTGCGCGAAGGGGTTGTCGTCGGGCACGGCGCCGCTGGTGCGCACGCGCACGGTCTTGCCCTGGTAGTAGGCCAGCGACTGGGCGCGCATGCGGTCCTGCGGCGCATAACGGTCACCGATGGTGAGGTACAGGTAGCCATCGCCCGACACGGCCAGGCGGCCGCCCAGGTTCTCGCCGTTGGCCACGGCCGGCGTCTGCTTGAAGATCACCCGGTACCTTTCCAGGTGCGTCGCGTCCTCGCTCAGGCGGGCACGCGCCACCGTCAGGCTGTTCAGGCCGGGCCCCTCGCCCTGGCCCACCTTCTTGGTAAAGCTCAGGTAGATGACGCGGTTGCGGGCAAAGGCGGGATCGATGGTCACGTCCAGCAAGCCGCCGAGATCGCGATAGTCGACCTGCGGCACGCCCTGCACGGCCGGGGAAATTTCCCGCCCGTCGGCGCTGATCACGCGCAGGCGGCCCGGGCGCTCGGTCACCAGCAGGCGCCCGTCGGGCATGAACTCCATGCCCCAGGGCCGCTCCAGCTCGCCGCTGTAGTTGCTCAACAGCGGTGCGTTGGCGGCCTTCGCCTCGCGCGCCTCACGCGCCGAATCAGGCGAAGCGGCGCCGGCAGCCGTGGCGACGAACATCGAACAGGCCATGAGGGCCGGCAGCAGGGCGTGGAGGGCCATGATCTCGAAGCTCCTTCGTCGCGGTCGCGTTGATCGGAAATCGAGCGCGAAGGATGACCGATGCGGGAATCCCCCTCGCTCCGCGCGGACAAAGCCGAGGGCGCGGGCTGGGGGCCCGTTGGAAATTCTCACCAATCATTCCGGGTCCGCGGGCCGGAATGCGAAAGAATGGGATCTGCTCCCCAACCCGCGAACAACCATGTCATCCCGTTTCACGCCCTTGCTCGCTCCGGTGGCCGTGGCCACCGCGCTGTTGGCCGCGAGCCCCGCCCAGGCGCAAGGCTTCAACACTGTCGCGCCAACGCCGGCACTCGAGCCCTTGCTGGAGAAGCGGCCGCCGCGCGCGGCGGTGGTGAAGTAGGGGCGCGGGCGCCGCCACGATCGTGCATGCTACGGCCTCGTGAATTCATGATGGCCCCGACTGCGCACACCCCCTCGCTGGCCGAACTGGCCGAGGTCATCGCGCGCCACGCGACGCCCGACGCGCCAGCGGCGCAGGCCCTTCCGCTGGTGACGCTGGTGGCCGCCACGGCGCCAACGCGGCCGTTTGCGCATGTGTACGAGCCGATGATCGCGCTGGTGGTGCAGGGCACCAAGCGCGTCGGCCTGGGCGACAAGGTGCTCGACTACGGGCCGGGCCGCTACCTCATCGTGCCGGTGGACCTGCCGGTGGACTCCAGCGTCGTGCAGGCCACGCCGCAGGCACCTTTTCTCGGCCTGGGGTTCACGCTGCGGCCGGAGGCCATCGCCAGCCTGCTGCTGGAGGCGCCACTGGCGCAACCCGGCGGCGCTGCGCCGTCGGGTATCGCCCTCGGTGAAGTGGCGGCGGACCTGCTCGATCCACTGCTTCGACTGGTCCGGCTGCTCGACCGGCCGGCGGACGTTCCGGCTTTGCTGTCGGTGATCGAGCGCGAGATTCTCTGGCGCCTGTTGAATGGCCCGCAAGGCGACATGGTGCGCCAGGTCGGCACGGCCAACAGCCGCACCACCCACATCGGCCGCGCGGTTCAGTGGATTCGCACGCACTATGCCGAGGCGATGCGGGTCGACGCGTTGGCCGCCATCGCCGGCATGAGCGTCACCTCCTTTCATCGGCATTTCCGCGCGGTGACGTCCATGACGCCGGTGCAGTACCAGAAGCAGATCCGCCTTCAGGTCGCGCGCTCGCGCTTGCTGATGACCGCCGACGACGTCGCCTCCATCGGCTTCTCGGTCGGCTACGAGAGTCCGTCGCAATTCAGCCGCGAGTACCGACGGTTGTTCGGCCGGCCGCCGGGGCTCGACGCGAGCTGCCTACGGCAGGCCGGGCGCTCGGCCGAAAGCCCTGCGGTCTAAGTCGGGCTGGCAGGATCGTGCATCGATCTGGCCCCATCGTTCTACCCCTCTCGAGAGCTCGCGTGATGTACTTGAAGCAACGCGTCGGCTGACGCGCTTCACACGACTTTGGAGAGCTTCATGTATTTCGTTGCAGGTATCACCGGGCAAGTGGGCGGCGCCGTTGCGCGCGTTCTTCTGGCCCATGGAAAGCAGGTGCGGGCACTGGTCAGGGACCCGCAAAAGGCCACGCAGTGGGCCGTTCAGGGCGTCGAGCTGCGCCAGGGCGACCTCGCGGATCCGGCCGCCGTGGAAGGCGCATTGCAGGGCGTCGAGGCAGCGTTCCTGATGCAGCCGACCCCGTTCGGCGTGACACCCGATTTCACGGGCGCCAAGGCGATCAACGCCAGCTTAAGCGCGGCGCTCTCTCGTGTGGCCGTGCCGCGAGTAGTGGTGCTCTCCTCCATCGGTTCCGAGAAGCGCAGTGGCCTCGGCAACATCACGCAGACCCACTTGCTGGAGCAGAGCCTGGCGTCGATCAACAGCCCGCTGGCGATCGTGCGGGCCGGCGCCTTCCTCGAGAACAGCGTTGCCAGTATCGAGCGCGCGGCATCGACCGGCATCTTCGACAGCTTCCTCCAGCCAACGAACCGCGCCGTGCCGATGATCTCGGCGGAAGACATTGGGCGCGAAGCGGCCCGCCTGCTGCTGGAAGGCTGGCAGGGCAGGCCGATCATCGAACTCGGTTCGCTCGTCAGCCCCGACGATCTGGCGGCCGCCCTGAGCCAGGCACTCGGCAAGCCCGTTGCCGCACGCGCGATCCCACGCGAGCACTGGACGGCGGCACTGCAAAGCATGGGTCTGCCGCCGGACATGGCCGGCCCGTGGGCGGAAATGCAGGACGGCTTCAATTCCGGCTGGATCAGCTTCGGCCAACCCGGCACGACGCCGGTGGCGGCGACGCTGCGGCCGATCGACGTCTTCCAGCCGGCCGTGGGCACCCGCTAGATCGGGCGGACAACGGTGTCCGGCACGGCGCCAGACAGGGCCACGTTCGGAGGGCCGCGACTATGATCCCGCATGCCCGAAAGATCGACCTCCAAACGCACTTCGACCGAGGAATCCGCACCGCTCGCCAAGGCCCCGAAAGCGCGCAAGCCGGCGGCTGAGCGGGCCCAGCTGACGCCGGAAGACTGGGTCCGCGCCGCCGCCGAATTGCTGGTCCATCGCAGCATCGACGCGGTGCGGGTCGACGTCATCGCCAAGATCATGAACGTGACGCGCGGCAGCTTCTACTGGCACTTCAAGGACCGCGAAGACCTGCTCCACCGCGTGCTGCTCGGCTGGCAGAACGAGCAGACCGAACAGATCATCGCGCGCTACCGCAAGCAGGGCATCCAGGCCGAGACGCTGATCCGCGAACTGGTGGAGCTGCCCTTTCACGGCCGCGCCGCGGTCAAGGGCGCCTCGGTCGAGCTGGCCATCCGCGCGTGGGCGCGGCGCGACGACATGGCGCGCCAGGTGGTGGACGCGGTCGATGCCAAGCGCCTGGCCTACCTGAAGGAATGCTTCGTGGAGCTGGGCTTTGCCGCGACGGACGCCAAGTCGCGCGCCTTTCTCCTGTACTGCTACATGCAGTCCGAATCGCTGTTCCGCAACCAGGGCACGGCGCAGGACAAGCAGCAGCGCCAGAAGTTCGTCGGCGACACCTTGCTGGCCGGGCGCTAGCGCCGCCTCGACCTCCACATCCCCCCACATCGGCCTCGGGCAAACCCTAGCGCCGAGGCGCGGATCCGTCTCTACACTTATCAATACACAACTGTATGGAAAGTGATGGGGATCGGGTTGCCGGTAGCCAGCGCTTCGTCCGCCCCCGGCCACATGCGTACCCCACTCCTTGCCGATGTCGATGCCCTCGCGACGCCACACGTGTTGCGCGAGGACCGTGCCGACGGCTCCTACATCCTGCGCAACGCGCAGCCCCTGCAGCCCTTCGAGCGCTGCATCGGCGACTGGCTCGACCATTGGGCGGTGTCGGCGCCCGAGGCCCTGTTCCTGGCCGAGCGCGGCGCCGATGGCGCCTGGCGCAAGCTGAGTTATGGCGAGGCGCGGCGCCTGGTGGGGCGCATCGCGCAGGGATTGCTCGCGCTGGACATGGCGCCGGAAAAGCCGATCGTGATCGTGTCGGACAACGGCATCGACCATGCCCTGCTGTCGCTTGCCGCGCTGTACATCGGGCGGGCCAGTTGCACCGTTTCCAGCGCCTACACGCGCATGACGAAGGACTGGCGCCGGCTGCACGGCATCCTGGACATGCTCGAGCCTGGCGTGGTCTACGCCGCCGATGCGGCGCTGTACGGGCCGGCGCTTGCGCAGTGGCGCCCGGACGTGCCCAAGCTGTTCAGCCAGAACGCGCAGCAGTTTCCGGGGGCGCGTGAATTCAAGGCGCTGGCCTGCACCACCGAAAGCGCCATGGTGGAGCGCCTCGCGGCCGCGGTGCGGCCGGACACCACGGCGAAATTCCTGCTCACCAGCGGCTCCACCGGCGTGCCCAAGGTGGTGATCAACACGCACCGCATGCTGTGCGCCAACCAGCAGCAGATTGCCCAGGTCTGGCCCTTCCTGACACGCCAGCCGCTGGTGCTGCTGGAGTGGCTGCCGTGGAGCCACACCTTCGGCGGCAACCACAACTTCAACATGGTGCTGGCGCACGGCGGCTCGCTCTACATCGACGAGGGCCGGCCGGCGCCGGGCCTGATCGAGAAGACGCTGGCGAACCTGCGCGAGGTGAAGCCGAATTTCCATTTCAATGTGCCGCGCGGCTTCGACATGCTGCTGCCCTACCTCGAGCAGGACCCTCAGGCCGCACGCGATGTGTTCGAGCAGCTCGACGGCGTGTTCTACGCTGGCGCCGCCTTGCCGCAAAGCACCTGGGAGCGCCTGGAGAAAGTGGCCGCCAGCGTGCGCCAGCGGCCGGTGTGGTTCACCTCGGCCTGGGGCGCCACCGAAACGTCGCCCGCCATCACCACCGTGCATTGGCAGATCGAGCGCGCGGGCTGCATCGGTGCACCCTTGCCCGGCGCCGAGGTGAAGCTGGTGCCCAACGGCGAGAAGCTGGAGCTGCGCGTGAAGGGGCCGCAGATCTTCCCGGGCTACCGCAACGCGCCCGAACTCACTGCCGCCGCCTTCGACGAAGAAGGCTTCTATTGCATCGGCGACGCCGGCAAGCTGGTCGACCCGCAGGACCCCAGCAAGGGCATTGCCTTCGACGGCCGCGTGGCGGAGGACTTCAAGCTCACGACCGGCACCTGGGTCTCCGTCAGCGGCATGCGCTTGCGTGCGGTCACCGCCATGTCGCCCTACGTGGCCGACGCGGTGGTGACGGGCCACGATCGCGACGCGATCGGCCTCTTGCTGTTTCTCTCGCCGCAAGCTCGCCAGGCCGAGCGCGCCACGGTGCTGGCGCACGTGCACGCTGCCTTGCGCGATATGCGTGCCGGCGGCGGCGGCTCGTCGCAATGCGCGAGTTGCGCGCTGCTGCTCGACGACGCGCCCGTCATAGAAGCCGGCGAGATCACCGACAAGGGTTACCTCAACCAGCGCGCCGTGCTGCAACGCCGCGCAGCCGAGGTGGCTGCGCTCTATTCCCACCTGCCCGATCCGCGCCGGATCGCGCTCTGACTCCTTACCCATCATGCGATTCGACAACGCCTACATTCCGCTCCCGCTGCTGTGGAGTTCGCCCTTCATCCGTTGGCAAGGTGCCGCGGCCGATGCCTCGGCGCTGGACGTCGCCGTGCAGGTCACGCGCGACGCGCTGGCCGACGGCGGCTACGACCCGGCCGAGACCGCGCAACTGGTCTTCGGCACCACGATTCCGCAACCGAACAGCTTCTACGCATCGCCCTGGATCGCGGCGCGCCTGGGCATGACGGGCATCGGCGGCCCGGCCATCGCGCAGGCCTGCGCCACCGCGGTGGCCTGCCTGGCCACGGCCGCCGCCGCATCGCAACTGGGCGACGGCGAAACGCAGCTGGTGGTCACGGCAGACCGCACCAGCAACGGGCCGACGCTGCTCTACCCGCGCAGCGCCTCGATGGGCGGCGCGCCGCTCAGCACGCACTGGGTGCTCGATTCCTTCGCCGCCGATCCGTGGACCGCCGAATCGATGCTCCACACCGCCGAATACACGGCGGCGGACGGCGCGATCACGCGCGAGCAATGCGATGAACTCACCTTACTGCGCTTCGCCCAATACCAGGACGCGTTGAAGAACGACCGCGCGCTGCAGAAGCGCTACCTGCGCCCCATCGTGATCGAATCGCGCAAGTCGAAGACGGTGCTGGCCGAGGATGCCGGCATCGCCGAGTACAGCGCGGCCGGCCTGGCCAGGCTGTCGCCCTCCAGGCCCGGCGGCGCCATCACGCCCGGCACGCAAACACACCCCGCCGACGGCAGCGCCGGCGCGATCGTGACGGGCAGGGACAAGGCGCGCGCCTATGCCAAGGGCGAGCCGGTGGTGCGCCTGCTGTCGGCCGATTTCGCACGGGCCGAGAAGGGCCGCATGCCCAAGGCGCCTGCGCTGGCAGCGCACAAGGCACTGGCGTCGGCCGGCAAGCGGGTGAGCGAGCTGAAGGTCATCACCACGCACAACCCCTTTGCCGTGAACGACCTGTGGCTGCACCGCGAGACCGGCTTTGCCCTGGAGCGCATGAACCCGCTGGGCTGCAGCCTGATCTACGGCCATCCGCAGGCGCCCACCGGCCTGCGCGCCATCGCCGAGCTGGCGCACGCGCTGGCGATGGAAGGCGGCGGCGTGGGTCTCTTCACCGGCTGCGCTGCGGGAGACATGGGCGCGGCGGTGGTGGTCGAAGTGCTGTAGCGGCCTGCGCTTTTCGCCATTTCCGTACATCACCGCATGCTCTCAATGAGCGATGCGGACGCGGGTGTTCGTGCGCCTTCATAAGCCATCCAGATTCGCATTCCACTGGCGAAATTCGCCTAGGGTAACTCCCCTGCATCGCGAAATCATCTGCACCCTAAGCTTCGCTTCACCATACATGTGTGTATGGTATCTGAGCGGAGTCCCGAACAGACAAGCGCCACGCTGAGCCTGCGCGTGCGTCGTGTCGACGGCGTGGAGGTCCGCGTCTTTGCGTACCCATAAAACCCATAAGGAAGCAGCATGAGACAAGCATCACGATTCGCCCCGCACTTCTCGCTCGTTCTGGTCGCCGCCCTCGCAGGCTGCGGCGGCGGACACGACACCGTGGCCCCTGTTGGTGGCGGGGCCGGCGCAGGAGGGGGCAGCGGCGCCGGCGCAGGCACCACCGAACCTCCCGCCAAGCTGAGCTTCGCGCAACGCTGCGCAGAACTGGTCGGCACCGACGTGGCACCCGGCAGCATCACTTCCACCGAGCTGGTCGCGGCCAGCGACACCCAGCCGCAGACCTGCGTCGCCATGGGCAAGATCGTCTCGTCGCCGACCTCGACCATCGAGTTCCGCGCCGACCTGCCGACGGACGCGGCGTGGAACACCAAGCTGATCCAGATGGGCGGCGGCGGCTACAACGGCGTCATCCGCGCGCCCAACTTGATGGACGTGGTGGCCGGCGGCGCGATCGGCCAACGCGGCTACGCGATCATCTCCAGCGACTCGGGCCACCAGGACGCCAACGGCGGTTTCGACTTTGCCCTGAACAACCCCAGCGGCCTGGACAACTTCGCCTTCAACGCGCATCCGCAATTGCTCAAGGCCGGGCTGGCAACGCTGCAGACGCTGTACGGCGCGGCGCCCACGCGGAAATACTTCGTCGGCATCTCCACCGGCGGGCGCGAGGCGCTGCAGCAGGCGCAACGTTATGCCGACAGCTACGACGGCATCATTGCCGGCATGCCGGTGGTCGACTACAGCATCGTCAACCAGAAGGGCATCGCGATCTCGCAGGCGGCTTTCGCCAATGGCGGCGCCGGCTGGCTCAGCCCGGCCAAGGTCAAACTGTTCGACACCGCCCAACTCGCCGCTTGCGACGCGCTGGATGGCCTGGCGGACGGCGTCATCGCCAACGTGCAGGCGTGCAACTTCAACGCGCAGTCGCTGCGCTGCGCGGACGGCGGCGATGCAGGCGACACCTGCCTGTCCGACGCCCAGCTCGCCACCGTCGCGCTCATGCGCACGCGCACCGACCTGCCGGCGCCGGTGGCCAACGGCATCACCACCGCGGCGCCGCTGGGCGTTGGTGGCGAAGCCGGCGGCCTGGGCTGGAGCGCGATGCAGCTGGGCTTCTCGGGCACCACGCCCGGCAGCGTGGAATTCAACTTTGCCGACGGCTACCTGAAGTACGGCGTGACCTCCAGCGCCAGCACCGACCTGTTCAGCTACGTGCCCGGCAGCTTCGCGCAGCAGTGGCTGGCGTTGTCCGACAAGGTCAACGCCACCAACCCCGACCTCAGCGCCTTCGCGGGCAAGGGCGCCAAGCTGATCCTGTTCCATGGCACCGCCGATCACCTGGTGCCGCCGAGCTACTCGAGCGACTACTACGCCAGCGTCGTGAGCAAGCTCGGCCAGTCCACCACCGATTCGTTCATGCGCTTCTACATGGTGGCGGGTGTGGGCCACACCAGCAGCGGCTACACGCTGGAGGCGCTGACCGCGCTGGAGAACTGGGTCGAGAAGGGCCAGGCGCCCGAGACACTGCAGACCAGCTACCTGGCCGCGGACAAGACGGTGGCCTCCACCCGGCCGCTGTGCCGCTACCCCGCGTGGGCGAAGTACACCGGCTCGGGCGATGCGAACGCAGCCGCCAGCTTTGTCTGCGCCACCAGCTGACGTTCGCTCAGCCGCCTGACGGATGGCCGGCGCCGGCCAGGAACTCGACCAGGCCGAAGGGCGCGCGCTCGCCCAGGCAAAGGTCCAGCATCTCGCGCGCGTCGGCCGCCTCCGCGTGGCTGCGCGGGAACAGCGCCGCTTCGTAGAGGGCCAGCGCGGCCTCGAGGTCGTCGGGGTGCGCGGCGATGGCCTGCGCGAGCTCGGCGCCGTCGAGCATCGCCAGGTTGGCGCCCTCGCCGGAGGGCACCATCAGGTGGGCCGCATCGCCGAGCAAGGTCAGGCCGGCCACGCGCGCCCACTGGTGCTGGTCGGGCAGGGCGTGCAGCATGCGGGGGAGGAGCGGCGTGTCGCCGTCGGTGATGAGCGCCCTGAGCGCAGGCGCCCAGCCGTCGAACTCGGCCGCCACGCGGGCCGCGGCGCGGGCGGCGTCGCTGAAGTCGATGCCGGCCACCCATTCGGCGGGGCGCGCCAGTTCAACGTAGGTGTGGATGACGCCGCCCGCCTCGCGGTGCGCAATGATCCCCTGGCCCGGGCTCAGCGCGAACATGGCGCCGCTGCCCACCGCCTGTGCGGCCGCGGGGTGGCGCACGTCGACGTCATGCAGACAGGTCTCGATGAAGGTCACGCCGACATAGGTGGGCCTGGCGTCGGACAGCAGCGGTCGCACCTTCGACCAGGCGCCATCGGCGCCCACCAGCAGATCGGCGGCAGCGGTCGAACCATCGCCAAAGCGCAACTGGTGCCGGCCGCCGCCCAGCGCCGAAACGTCGACCAGCTTCCTGCCCCACTGCACCGTGTGCGCGGGCAGCGATTCGAGCAGGATCCGGCGCAGGTCGCCGCGCAGCACCTCCGGGCGATCGCCGCTGCCGTCGTCGGGCTGGTCGAGCAGCACGGCGCCGCGCCGGTCCAGCGCACGCGTGGCCTGGCCACCCGCGTGCACGATGGCGCGGAACGCCTCGGTGAGACCGGCGGCCTCGATCGCGCGCTGCCCGTTGTGTGGATGCAGGTCGAGCTGGCCGCCCTGCGTGCGCGCCTGCGCGAAAGGCTCCGCCTCGTAGACGGTGGCGGCAATGCCGTGCACATGGAGCACGCGGGCGAGCGTCAGGCCGCCCAGGCCCGCACCCACGATGGCGACCGACTTGTTCATTGTTCTCTTTCCAAATCAAATGGAACATAGTTCCACCGCAGATCCTGGAACAATGTTCCACTTATGTCAAGATGCGCCCCATGGCGACCCCCAAGCAGCGCACCGAACGGCGTGCCGACGCACTTTCAAGAGAGCGGATCGTGGAGGCGGCGATCGAGATTCTCGACGCCGAAGGCGAGGGCGCGCTGACCTTTCGCGCGCTTGCCGCGCGGCTGGCCACCGGCAGCGGCGCGCTCTACTGGCACGTGGCCAACAAGAATGAACTGCTCACGGCGGCCGCCCACCATGTCATTGCCGGCGCCATGACCGAGGCCACGCGCCGGGCGCCGCCGCGCAAGGCGATCCGCGCGCTGGCGCTGGGCGTGTTCGACGCGATCGACGCGCACCCCTGGGTGGGCACCCAGCTCAACCGCGAGCCGTGGCAGCCCGCGATGGCGCAGATCTTCGAAGGCATCGGCGTCCAGTTGCAGGCGCTCGGCGTTTCCGAGCGATCGCAGTTCGACGCGGTCTCGGCGCTGGTGAACTACCTGCTTGGCGTGGCCGGCCAGAACGCCGCCAACGCGCGCGAGCACGCGCCACTGGCCGACCGCAGCGCCTTCCTTGCCAACGTGGCCGCGCAGTGGATGCAGCTCGATCCCGCGCAGTACCCCTTCGTGCACCAGATCGCAGCGCAGGTGAGCGAGCACGACGACCGCGCGCAGTTCCTGGTCGGCATCGACCTCATCCTGGCCGGCATCCCGGCCTTGCGATGAGCGACGCCTTCCCCGCGCGCGGCCGAGGCGGTCAACCCGGACTCAGAGCACCGGCAGGGGCATGCCACCGACGATGGCGTTGCCCAGCGCATCCAGGTAGGTCTGCCAGAGCTGCGTGGGCTGCTGTCCCTGGCCGGGCTGCGAGAAGTCGCACACGCCGCTGGTGAAGGTGCCTTCCATGCGCGCCCACTGCTCGTCGGTGAACACCGCGGGCGCGTAGCTGGCGCGGTTCAGCGGCACCAGCTGGCAGGCGAGCACGTCGCCCGTGATGTCTTCGCCGGCGGCCATGCGGGTGGAGCCGTCGGCCTGGCCGGTGCACTGCGCCTGGCTCAGGCCGGTGCCGTCGGCGTTGTAGCAACGGTCGTTGGCCGTCGCCGGGCGATGGGCGATCACCTTCTGCTCGATCGGCGTGGCACCAGTGTCCTGCTCGATCGCGGCGAGCCAGGCGTCCATCACATCGTAGGCCTCGGTCACGCTGCCCGACTGGTACCAGATCGCCTGGTTGCCGTGGCCGCCGTTGGCGCGGTCGAGCCGCGCGCGCATCGTCCACGAACGGTGCTCGTGGTGGATGCCGGTGATGTCGAGCGTGCGCAGGTCGATGATGGCGACGCGGCCCATGCCGTTGGCCTCGTTGAACATGCCCGAGCGGTACGACGCCTCGATGGCACCCGGGTCGGCCGCCACGCGCGAGGGCTGCAGCGCGTAGTCGATGTCGTGCGAGCCGATGGTCGCGTTCAGGTCGACGAACTGCTCGACGCCGATGGCGCCCGACTTGAGCGCGCTCAGGCCGTATTGCAGGCCGACGTTCGAATAGCCCCGGTTGGCGAAGCCGTCCGGGCGCTTGCCGACGATCGTGATGGCCGAGTCGGCCGCGGTGCAGCGCACGCCACCCGGGTTGGTGACGGGGTTGTAGCGGGCGCTCTGCGGCGCGTCGCAGCCGCCCAGCGCGGTGGGCGAGGTGCCTGGCACGTTGGCGATGTTGGTGGCGTACGGATTCAGGTTGTTGTTGAAGGCGTAGACGTCGATCCACTCGCGGCACACCGCCGTGTTCAGGTGGCCCGAGGCGGCCGCCTGCTGCGCTTCGGTCCAGCCCGCGCCGCGGGTGCCGAAGTAGTTCTTCAGCAGCGCGCAGTCTTCCACTTCGTTGGTGGTCGAGCCTGCATCCGGGAAGGAAGCGGCCACGATGATGCCGTTGTAGAGACCCGGATAGGCGTTGGCCATCCACTGCTGCGCAATGGCGCCCCCCGAGGCGCCAAAGCCGAAGGTGTAGCGCAGTTCGCCATAGGTCTCGGCGATGTGTTCCTTGGCCATCATGGTGGCCTCGGCCTGCACCGCGATGTTGCAGTTGTGGCCCGAGTCGTTGAGCGACAGCGCCAGCACGGCGAAGCCGCGCGACAGGGCGTAACTGTCGAGCACGCGCTGCGAGGTCAGCGCGTTCGACTGCTGGTAGGCATTGCCGCAGCCCGAGCCGTGCTGGATCACCAGCTTGCGGTTCCAGGCCGGCTGCGGCTGCCACGGCGTCCAGGGCTGCGCGGGGTCGTACAGCACGGCCACGCCGTAGTAGTCGCGGTCCTGCACGCCGCTCTCGACGCGAACCACGAAGGGCACGGTGTTGCCGGCGTCGGTGGTGGTGGTGGCCACGTCCTTCGGCGGATTCGCCGGGTCGTAGGGCTGGAGGCCGCTGAGCGCGGTGTTGGTCGAGACGTACAGGTAGCTGTAGGTCGTGGCGCGGTTGCAGTCGGCGTCGAGCGCGCCGGCGTCGCAGCCCCACGGCGCGATCTGCGGGCCGTAGAGAATGCGGCCGCCGTTGGCGTGGTTGACGAGGGTGAGCGAGGCCGCGCCGCCATCGGGCAGGCGAGCGGTCAGCACGTTCCGGCCCTCGGCCAGGCCGTCCACCACGCCCATGAAGCGGCCGTTGGGGCGCAGCGCGAAGGCGGCGGTGGCGTCGGTGCCGTCGCGGTCAATGCGCACCCGCGCCAGGTCGACGCCGGCGGCCGGCACCAGTTCCACCAGCGCGTCGCCGCCGCTCACCAGGTCGGCCCGGTTCGACAGCACCTTCAGTTCGCCGGGCGGGGTGGGCTGCGTGCTCGGGTTGTCCGGCGTGGGGGGCGCGCCGCCCCCCGCCACCGGCGTCGTGTCGTTGCCGCCGCCGCAGCCTTGCAGCAGCAGCCCGGCGGCCATGCACAGCGCCAGGCATGCGGCGCGCGGGCCGCTCCATCTCTTTTCGCTCATCTTGTCTCCATGTTTGATTGGGCGGCGAGATGCTAGGCAGGCGGCGCCGGCGTGGCTTTCAGGAATCTGCGCGTTGTCAGAATCCTGCGCCCGCGCTTCGGGCAAACCTGCATGCGCCGGCGGCGGGCGTTCCCTCACACTACGCGCTCTCCAGCCCGCCCCGGCCGCGCCGCTTTCTCATTCGTCACCAAGATAGTTCAATGCAGACCATCGCCGAGCGATACGACACGGCCAGTGGGACGCGTGCGAAGTTCGAACCCGTCGCCGTGACGCTGCAGGACCAGGACCGCTGGGCCGGCTTGCGGCTGGAGCAGTGGGTGGGCCAGGGCGGCGAAATGCCCGAGACCGTGCTCTTCCAGCACGGCTTGCTGATCAATTTCGAGACCCTGTGGAGTTCGCACGTCCATTGGTCCGGCATGCGGCCGAGGCGGGGCGACCTCGCGCCGGGCACCTTCAGCCTGTTCCCGGCGCACCACGCCTACCACGGCGACGGCAAGGGCAGCTGGCGCGGGATGGCGATCGCCATTGCGCCGGAGCTCGTGCAGTCGGTGTTCACCCAGCCCGGTGGCGGCAGCGTGGAGTTGAAGCCCGGCTTCGGCCTGTCCGACCCCTTCTTGCTGCAGACCTGCATGGCGCTGGCGCAGGACGTGCGCGAGGGCTACCCCTGCGGCGCGATCTATGGCGAAACCCTGGCGGTGGCGCTGGCCGCGCACCTGCGCCGCAACTACGCGGCCGACCCGCGCGGCGACAGCGACGACCCCGACGCAGCCGACCCGCGCCGCCAGCGGGTGCGCCAGTACATCCTCGACCAGCTGCACGAACGGCTGACGCTGGCCGAGCTGGCGGCCTTCAGCCAGTTGGAGCTGTACCCGTTTGCGCGCTGGTTCAAGCGCGCCTTCGGCATGGCGCCGCACCAGTACATCCTGGCGGCGCGCGTCGACAAGGCCCGCTCGCTGCTGCGCGGCACGCGCACCAGCCTGGTCGATGTGGCGCTGCAATGCGGCTTCAACAGCCAGAGCCACTTCGCCAGCACCTTCCGGCGCGTGGTCGGCGTGGCACCGGGGGTCTACCGCAGCATGGCGCGCAAGTGGAGTGAGCCGGGCTGATCGGGGCGACTGATCGGGCCGGCGACGGTCAGCGCGGCTCGCGCTGGCCCGGCCCGGGCTGGCGGCCCAGCAGCACCAGCAAGGCCTTGGTGCGCGGCACGTCGCGCAGGAAGGGCGGCACCGAAATGGCCAGCAGCAGGGCGGCCAGCGGCGCGACGAAGATGAAGCCGACGTACTTGAAACCCAGCGCGCCGGCCCCGCCGCCCAGCACGAACATGCCCAGCAGGCCGGCTGACATCTGCATGCGCAGCCAGTCGTGGCGCACGCTGACGAGGTGCTTGCGGCTGCTGCGCGTCAGGAAGAACACCTTGCCCAGTTCCATGCCCAGGTCGGTGATGTTGCCGGTCATGTGCGTGGTGCGCACGCTGCCGCCGGAGGTCTTGGAGCCGACGGCGTTCTGCAAGCCCATGATGAAGGACAACAGCAGCACCGTGAGCGGCACCGCGAAGGGCGTGTGCCAGGTCAGCATCACGGCGCCCATGAGCCCGAACGGCAGCATGAGCAGGGCTTCCAGCATGAGCGGCAGGGCATAGATGCTGTGCAGGTGGTGCTGGCGCGCCCAGTTCACCAGGATGGCGCACACCGCGGCGCCGGCGGTGAAGGCCAGCAGCGCGCCCATGGCGTTCAGCCACAGGGTGGCATTGCCCAGCACCAGGCCGTCGGCCAGCTGCGAGGCGAAGCCAGACATGTGCGAGGTGTACATGTGCAGCACCAGGAAGCCGCCGGCGTTGACGGCGCCTGCGTTGAAGGCGAGCAGCAGCCCGAGTGCCCGGTTGGTCGAGGGCATCCGATGGCGGCCGGTGAGATGGCGAAGTCTGCGCATGTCTTGCTCCAGCCGAGAGTATCCACCGGCCGCCGGCGCCCCACGCGGCGGCAGCGGCAGGAATGCACGCTCGCCGTTCCGGCAAACAACAAGTAGGCCGGACCGCCGCCTGCTGCTATCGTCGGCCCGGTCGACAGAGCATGGCGAGCGGTGGCTGCACCGGCGCATCTTCAGGGAGTCCGGACAACTCGCATGAGGAAGGTGGACCCATGTTTCAAAAAGTCGTAGCGATGTTCCAGTACTTCAAGCAGGCCGTGCCCTTTCGCCTGGTGCCTGCGCTGATCACCACCGCGGTGCTGGTCATCCTGCTGCTGATTCCGACGCCCGAAGGGCTCAAGCCCGACGCCTGGCACCTGGTCGCCATCTTCCTGACCACCATCGTGGCGATCATCCTGAAGGTGATGCCGATCGGGGTGATGGCGATGATGGCCATTGCCATCGTCTCGCTGTCGCAGGTCACGTCCACGTCATCGCGCGGCGCCATCGCCGATGCGCTGAGCAGTTTTTCCAGCCCGCTGATCTGGCTGATCGTGGTGGCGATCTTGATATCCCGCGGCCTCAAGAAGACCGGCCTGGGCAATCGCATCGGCCTGATGTTCATCGCGCTGATGGGCAAGCGCACCGTGGGCATCGGCTACGGCCTGATGCTGTGCGAGCTGGTGCTGGCGCCCTTCACGCCGAGCAACACCGCGCGCGGCGGCGGCATCGTGCACCCCATCATGAAGTCGATCGCCAACGCCTTCGACTCCGACCCCGCCAACAACACGCAGGGCAAGGTGGGCACCTACCTTGCGCTGGTGAACTACCACGCGAACCCGCTCACCTCGGTGATGTTCCTCACGGCCACCGCGCCGAATCCGCTGGTGGTCGACTTCATCGCCAAGGCCACCCACCAGAACCTGCACCTGACGTGGACCACCTGGGCCCTGTGCATGGTGCTGCCCGGCCTGGTCTGCATGCTGCTGATGCCGCTGGTGATCTACCTGCTGTCGCCGCCCGAGCTGAAGGCCACGCCCGATGCCGTCGACTACGCGCACAAGGAGATGGCGCGCATGGGGCCGCTCTCGGGCAGCGAGAAGGTGATGCTCGGCACCTTTGCCCTGATGCTGCTGCTGTGGGCCAACCTGCCGGCCATGATCTTCGGCCCGGCGTACAACCTCGACCCGACCGTGGTGGCCTTCGTCGGCTTGTTCATCCTGATCATCACCGGCACGCTCGACTGGGACGACGTGCTGTCGGAGAAAAGCGCATGGGACACGCTGATATGGTTCGGCGCGCTGATCATGCTGGCCACCCAGCTCAACAAGCTCGGCGTGATCGCCTGGTTCTCGGCCGGCATGAAAGACGCCATCATCGCCAGCGGCATGGGCTGGCTGTCGGTCGCCTCGGTGCTGGTGCTGGTGTTCGTGTTCTCGCACTACCTGTTCGCCAGCACCACGGCGCACATCAGCGCGATGATGCTGGCCTTCCTGACCGTCGGCGCCCAGCTCATTCCGGCCATCTACATCATTCCCTTCATGCTGATGATGGCGGCCGGCTCCGGGATCATGATGACGCTCACGCACTACGCCACCGGCACCTCGCCCATCATCTTCGGCAGCGGCTACGTCAGCATGGGCACCTGGTGGCGCGTCGGCGCGGTGATGTGCGTGTTCGAGCTGGTGGTGTTCGCGGTGGTGGGCAGCGCTTGGTGGAAGGTGCTGGGGTACTGGTGAGTTGCGGGGGGAGGCCGCCATCGACCACGATGCGCCCCACCCCCATCGTCACGCCTGCGTCCCCACCCTGAACAGGGTGCGTCAAGGCGCCTTCGTCAACTGAGGCATCTGCCACGTGTTGTCCAACACCTCCGGCCTCGGCTGGTACATCCGCAGGATCACGTAGAAGGGCCCGTTGGGCGCCGGCAGCCAATTGGCGCTGTTCTCGCCCTCGGGCTTGGCCGCCTGGATGGGAATGGTGATGGACCCATCGGCCGCCACCTTCAGCCCCTGTGTATCGGTGCCGACCTTGTAGCGGTTCAATTCATTGGGAACGAGCATCTTGTCGTCCGCGTTGTACATCGTGAGCGACCAGAAGGCGTTGACGGGCGGTGCCGACGACAGCTTGACCACGTACCGATTGGTGCCATTGAGCTCCTTGCCCTCGCTGTCGGTGTAGCGAATGGGGTACATCGCCTCGCGCTCGCCCTGGCCGCCCAGGTAGGGGCCGGCAACCAGCGCACGCAACGGGTAGTTGTAGCCGAAGCTGTCGAGGCCGGTCGCCCAGTTCCAGCCATTGCGCACGCTCGACGTGCTGGCCAATGACGCCATCGCAACGGCGGGGCCGTCCTTCAGTCCGCGGACCATGCCCTGGCGGGTCGCCTCGTTGAGCTTGCTCGGGTCGAAGCCCTTCTCCGTGAGTCCGATGCGTTCAAACTGTGCGAAGAGCGCCTTGTCCACGGGCTTGACGGCGTTCGACTTCAGCGCGAAGGCCAGGTGCTTGAAGAAGCCGAACTCGTCGTTGCCGATGTCTGGCAAGGGCGGCAGCGAGGTCACGGTGCTGGCCTTGCCGCTGAGCGGCTTCACGGTGAATTGCTTTTGCAGCGCCAGCACGGGCGCGGTGTCCTCGCCCTGCTTGACCTGCAGGCGACCCCACAGCCAGACCTTGTTGGTGCTGATGTCCAGCCGCTTCATGCCCGCGGGGGTCTGGCCCTTCCAGCCCGGCGGCACGATGAGGTACTTGCCCGCCTTGGTGCCCGTCACGCGGCGGCCGACATAGTGCTCCAGTTCTTGCCACATGTTGAACATGTCGACCACGTAGTAGCGGTCGTGGGTGTCCGGCACGGTGAGGACGTAGGGCTCGCTCAAGTCCAGCACCGTGCTCATGTAGTAGGTGTCGTTGTTGGCCGTGGGCATGTCCTTCGCATCGGAGGTTGCCAGCGAGGTGGCCCAACCCATCTGGTTGAGCGGTGCGCGGTAGCTCGTGGGCGGCTTGGGCGAGGGCACGTCAACGTAGTCGCGCATCACGCGCTCCATGCGCACCAATGGATAGCCCCAGATGTAGGCGGAAAGCGCCAACGCATGTCCGTCGGCCTCCAGCCCCCTGGCAACAACCTCGGGCGTGCCCGGCGTGGTCAGGAGCTCGTCGGGATAGCTCGGCGTGGCGGCGAAGGTGACGCTCGGTGCCATGCACGCGCACAGGAATGCCGCCAGCGGCAGACTTCGGAACAGATTTGCCTTCATGTCGCTTCCTTCAGCATTGCTGTGGTCAAAGGGATCGGGATTGCTCGGCTGGGCAGTGTCTTCGCGCGCGTGCACACGCGCAAGTGTCCTGATGGGCACCCCTTCGATCAGGGTGGCATCCGATGGACATCGGACATCGAGAGGGTGGCGACCGTGGGGCGTCCAGCCCGCCGGACAGCAAAGTCGGCCTGCCGGCCGACCTCGCCTACGCAACCAGCGAATTGACCGTCCCATGCTCCCGCAGCCACTTCGCCCGCCGCTCGAACAGTTGCGGCACGGCGCGATTGGCCTGCGCAATGGTGTCCGCCAAGTCGCCTGACAGCAGCAGCCCGCCATCGACCACGATGTGCCCCGCCACCATCGTCATGTCCACGTCCCCGCCCTGAACTGCGTGCACCAGGTTGTGGTGCAGGTTGCCCTCGGCGCCGCCGAGCAAGGGGGTCATGCGCGGCGTGTCGGTGCGCACGGCGATCAGGTCGGCAGCCTTGCCGGGCTCGATGGAGCCGATGGCGGTGTCCAGGCCCAGCGCGCGCGCGCCGCCCACGGTGGCCATGCGGCAGACCGACCAGGCGTCGAGCGCGGCGGCGTCGAGCTTGGAGAACTTGGCCAGCAGCGATGCGGTCTTCATCTCCTCGAACATGTCGAGGTTGTTGTTTTCCTTCTCGCCATCGGTGCCCAGGCCCACGGCAATGCCGCGCGCCAACATGGCTTCCACCGGCGCGGCGCCGCTCGCCAGCTTCATGTTGCTGACGGGGTTGTGCGCCACACCGATGCCGCGTGCGGCAAGGATGTCGAGTTCCGCCTCCGACGGCCACACGCAGTGCGCCAGCATGACGCGGTGCGCATCGAGCAGACCGAACTCCTGCAGCGCCTCGATCGGGCGCATGCCGTGGCGGCGCAGCGTTTCCTCGACGTCGAAGCGGCTCTCGTTGCTGTGCGTGTGAAAGCCGACGCGATGGCGCTGGCTGATCTCGGCGCAACGGCGCCACGCGGGCGGGGTGGCGTAGAACATGTGTTCGAGCCCGACCCACACATGAATCCGGCCTTCTGCGCCACCGTGCCAGCGCTCGATCAGCGCTTCGTTGGTGTCGAGCTTCTCGAAGTAGTCGTGCTCCGGATGTTCCGCGACGTAGGGCACCAGCACGGCGCGAATGCCCAGGTCGGCGGCGGCACGGGCGCTGCCTTCCATGTGGCGCCACATGTCGACGATGGTGGTGGTGCCGGAGAGCAGCGCCTCGGCATAGCAAAGGCGCGAGGCCAGTTCCGCTTCTTCGGCGTTGACGACGCGGTGCATCGGGTCGATGTGCTGTTGCAGCCATTCCCACACCGGCAGCCCCTCGGCGGTGCCGCGCAGCAGGCCGGAATGCGCGTGGGTATTCACCAGGCCGGGCATGAGCAGCCGGTTCTTCAGGCGGCGCACGGGCACGCCGGGGTGGGCCGCCACCAGCGTTTCGATCAGGCCGACGGCGCCGATCTGGCCGTTCTCGTTCACCAGCACGGCGCCATCGGCCAGCACGGTGTTGTCGGCGTCCATCGTGACCAGGTGGTCGGCGTGAAGAATCTGCTTGTTGTTCATGGGTCTGCTTTCTTGAAAAGACGATCAGGCCTCGGCCATGGCGGCGCCGCGGGCGGCTTCTTCCTGCGCCTGCTGGCGCGTGCCAGGGCCGTTGAAGAGCAGGTTGAGCGCGATGGCGGTGAGGGTGGTCAGGATGATTCCACTGTCGGTAACCACGCGGCTCCACGCCGGCAGTTGCGCGAAGAAGGTGGGCGACATCAGCGGGATCACGCCCACGCCGACGCCCACCGCCACCAGCAGGGCGTTGCCGCGGTGGCGCTCGTAGTCCACCGCCCCGAGAATGCGCACGCCCATCATGGCGACCATGCCGAACATCACCATGGCGGCCGAGCCCAGCACGAACGAGGGCGTGGCGGCGACGATGTAGCCCATCTTCGGGAACAGGCCGAGCGCGACCAGGATCAGGCCGCCGGCGGCGCACACGTAGCGACTCTTCACGCCGGTGAGCGTGACCAGGCCGATGTTTTGCGAGAACGAGGTGTAGGGGAAGGCGTTGAAGACACCGCCCAGCACGGCGCCGAGCCCGTCGGCGCGCAGGCCGCGCACCAGCCTTTCCGGCGTGGTCGGCCGCCCGACGATCTGGCCCAGCGCCAGGAACATGCCGGTGGATTCCACCAGCGTGACCAGCATCACCAGGCACATCGAGACGATGGCGGTGGGGTCGAACACCGGCATGCCGAAGGCGAAGGGACGGATGGCCGACACCCACGGCGTGGCGCCCAGTTCATCGAGGCGCACTTCGCCGAAGATGCAGGCCGCGGCAAAGCCGGCGCCGATGCCCAGCAGCACCGCGATGTTGGCGATGAAGCCCTTGGCAAAGCGCGTCAGCACGAGGATGAGCAGCAGCACGCCGAGCGAGATGCCGAGGTACAGCGGCCGGCCATAGGCCGGATTGGCGCTGCCATCGGCCAGCACGGGCTGGCCGCCGGCGGCCCATTCGATGCCGACCTTCATCAGGCTGACGCCGATGACCAGCAGCACGGTGCCGGTGACCACCGGCGGGAAGAAGCGCAGAAAGCGCCCCATCAGCGGCGCGAAGAAGATGCCGAAGATGCCCGAAGCGATGATGGCGCCGTAGATGCCCGGCAGGCCCAGCCCGGGGTGGCTGCCGATCACGATCATCGGCGTCACCGCGGTGAAGGTCACGCCCATCATCACCGGCATGCGGATGCCGAACTTCCACACGCCGAGCGACTGGACCAGCGAGGCCAGGCCGGCGGCAAACAGGTCGGCGTTGATGATGAGGATGAGTTGCTCGCGCGGCAGCTTGAGCGCGGCGCCCAGGATGAGCGGCACCACGATGCAGGCCGAGTACATCACCAGCACGTGCTGCAAGCCCAGCAGGGCGGTGCGCCCGGCCGGCAAGCGCTGATCCACCGCGTGGGGATCGACTTGGCTCGAATTCATGTTCCCATTCCTTTTCCTGATGGACGACGTGCCGAGCCGAGCCCTTGGTGGTCTCGGCGGGCGGATTCTCGAAGGCGCGTGGTGCGATGTAAAAATGGGATCCATCAAAAATCCAGATGGATCGCATGCGCTTCTCCTTCGAACAGCTCGCCGTCTTCGTGGCCGCGGCGCGCGAGAAATCCTTCTCTGCCACCGGCCGCAAGCTGGGCAAGACGCAATCGGCCGTGAGCACCGCCATTGCCGACCTGGAGGTCGACCTGGGCATCGACCTGTTCGACCGCACCGGGCGCTACCCGGTGCTCACGCCGGAAGGCGAAGCGCTGCTGGAAGAGGCCGAGGCGATCCTCTCGCGCTGCGGCAGCCTGCAGGAGCGCGCCAGTGCGCTGACCAGCACCGCCGAGGCGCAACTGGCGCTGGCCGTGGAAGACGCGTTTCCCGCCGCGGCGCTCGCGCCGGTGCTCGGCCGGCTGCACCAGCAGCACCCCGGCGTGCGGCTCGACCTGCTGCAACCGTCCAACACTGAGCTGATGGACATGGTGCTGTCGGGCCAGGCCGCGCTGGGGCTGGGCTGCGCCAGATCGAACTATCCGAAGGGCATCGGCTTCAGCCGGCTCGGGCAGGTGACGCTAGTCAACGCCGCGCGCCACGACCATCCGCTGGCGCAACTGCAGCGCGTGCGCTTTGCGCAACTGGCCGACCACCTGCAGCTGCTGCTGGCCGCGCAGACCGCCCATCTGCTCACCAGCGAATACCTCAACTCACCACGCAAGTGGCATGTGCAAAGCGAGGTCGCGCTGATCGAGCTGCTCAAGAGCGGCATCGGCTGGTCGATCGTGCCGCGGCGGCTGATCGCGGCCGAGCTCGCGTCGGGCGAGCTGAAGGAGCTGACGCTGGAGGCCTATCCGTTCACGGAGTGGTCGATCGGCCTGGACCTGATCTGGAGCGTGGACGCGAGGCCGGGCGCGATTGCGACGTGGCTGAAGTCGGAGCTCGCGCGCACGCAGGTCGTTGCGTGACGGCGGCAGCGCCCATCGGCTGCGCGCGCTACCAGGTCCGCTTCACGCCGACCCGCGCCGTCAGGGCGCGGTACGACGGGTCGCCCACAGCAGAAACCAATGCCAATCCATGGATATCTGCGGCGTACCGAGATCGGCGCGGGACCGGCTACATTCGATCAAGCAACCGGAAGGATTCCATGCAGTTTCGGCTCTTGTCTGTCTTCACCGCACTTCTCATCCTGGGCTGCACGGCAACGCAGTCCGACGTGGTTCTCGTGAAGACCGAGGCCAGGGCCGCCAGCTGCACGGCGGCGCCTCATGCGGGGTGCGCGAGTTGCTCCACCGCTTGTCCGGCGCTCAAGCAGGCGCTTTGCATCGGCGGGGAAGGCAAGGAGGCGGCGCCGGGTGCGCCTGCCGCCTGCGAGAAGGCGGCTTCCTGTTCGTGCGTCACGCCCTGAGCGCGCGTTTGAAAGCGTGCTGAACTTCGGCCGCCTTCTTCGCATCGCGTTCAGCGGCCGAAGAAGGCAAGGAGCCTGGGCACCACCTGCTCGGTCGCCTCTTCCATCAACCAGTGGCCGGCGCCCTGGATGACGACGCCTTCCACGTCTCCCGCCACCCGCTGTCCCTGCTTGATCAGGAACTCGCCCGAGGCCTTCTCGCCGGTGAGCACCAGCATGGGCATGGGCAGCGGGGTCTTGGCGAAGGTGGCGAAATCGCGGGCGTCCTGCTCGAAGGCGCGGAACACCTCGAAGCCGGCCGGCATGGCGCCGGGCTGCGCGTAGGCCTCGGCATACAGGCGCCGGTCGGCCTCGGGGATCGAGTGCGCGGGGTCGGCCGCGAAGTCGTTCCAGAAGTGTTCGAGGTAGGTGCGCTCGCGGCCCTTCACCAGCGCCAGCGGGGTGGTGCCGTAGAAGTGGAAATGCCACAGGTCGCGCAGCAGCCAGACCTGCGTCCAGTCGCCCACGCCGGGCAGGAACGCATCCATCAGCACCAGCCGCTCGACCTCGCCGGGGTACTGCGCGGCGTACGCGTAGGCGACCATGAGGCCGATGTCGTGCCCGACCATGCCGACCTTCTTCAGGCCCAGGCTCGCCACGAGGGCGTGGATGTCCTGCGCCATCGCGGCCTTGGTGTAGCCGTCCGCCGGCTTGGCGGAATCGCCGAAGCCGCGCAGGTCGGGCGCGATCACCTGGTGCGTCCGGGCCAGCTCCTTCATGAGCGGCAGCCACATGTGGCTGGTCTCGGCAAAGCCGTGCAGCAGCACCACCGGATCGCCCTGGCCCGCCACCCGGTAGTGCAGCCGCACGCCGTTGACTTCGGTGAACTGGCTCTGCACGGCTGGCGCCGCTGCAGGCGATGTCGCGGGGGAGTTCATGGACGTGCTCCAGGTGACGGTGACGGTGGATGAACGCAGCCGCGGGCCTGCCGGCTCGCGGCATTGTGGCGCACGGTCCCACGGATCCGATGAAATCAGCGCGGCCTGGCGCTAAGGGCCTCACTCATGCGGAGGAGGCCGACGCGCGGCGCAGCCCGCCGCGCCGGATGCGCAGCAGCAGGCCGAAGGCGATCGACATGTTCACCAGGTTCCAGGCGATGCCGTTGAGAAAGGCGGCGTGGTAGCTGCCGGTGAGGTCGAACACCACGCCCGACATCCAGCCGCCCAGCGCCATGCCCAGCAAGGTGAACATGATGACGGTGCCGATGCGCGCACCGGCCTCGGCCGGCGCGAAATGCTCGCGCACGATCACCGCATACGCGGGCACCAGGCCGCCCTGGAACAGGCCGAACAGCGCCGACACCAGGTACAGCGGCACCAGCCCGTCGAAGGGCAGGAACAGCAGCAGCGCGCTGCATTGCAGCACCGAGCCGAGCAGCAGCGTGCGCAGGCCGCCGATGCGGTCGCAGATGAGGCCCGAGATCAGCCGGCTGACGATGCCGCAGGTCAGCATCACCGACAGCATCTGCGCGCCGTGCACGGCGCCAAAGCCCAGGCCAATGCAGTAGGCGACGATGTGCACTTGCGGCATGGCCATCGCCACGCAGCACGACAGGCCGGCCACGCACAGCAGCGCCTGCGCACTGCCCGGCTGCAGGCCGAACGGGCGCACCGGCTGCGCCGCCACGTGGCTGGCGCCGGCCGTTGCGGGCGCAGCCAGTGCGGGCGGGCGCACCCGCATCAGCAGCGCCAGGCCGGCCATGGCGAGTCCGCAGAACAGGCCCAGGCCGATGTAGGTGTGGCGCCAGCCGAAGCTCTCGATGAAGTGCTGCACGATGGGCGTCCACACCGCGCCGGCGAGGTAGTTGCCGCTGGCGCAGATGGCCACCGCAATGCCGCGCCGGCGCACGAACCACAGCGTGGTGTCGGCCATCAGCGGCGCGAAGGCGGCGGCGCTGCCGAGCATGCCGACGAACAGGCCTTGCGCCAGCACGAAGGTGACGATGCCCGGCGCCAGGCCGCAGGCGATGAAGCCGACGCCCAGCCCCAGCGCGCCCAGCAGCAGCGGCCACATCACGCCGAAGCGGTCGGCCAGCTTGCCCATCAGCACGCCGCCCACGCCAAAGCCGAGCAGCAGCGCGGTGTAGGGCAGCGAGGCGTCGGAGCGGTCGATGCCGAACTCGGCCTGCACGGCCGGCAGCATCACCGCCACGATGTACATGCCACCGCTGGCCACCGTCATCACCAGCATGGTGGCGGCGAGGCGAAAGAGGGCGTAGCGCGAGTCCGGGGCGTAGCGTGCGTCGGGCGTCATGGCCGCCATTCTGCGCGCCCGTTCAGCCGCTTTCCTGCCGCACCCCCGGCGCCCCGGGCTCCACCGCAAAGCGCGCCAGCCGCGTGACGCCCGAGGCCGCGTCCCGCGGGTCGTCGACGGCGCGGAAGTCGACGCGGCAACGCGCATCCAGCGTGACCAGGCCGTAGCCATTGCGCTCGGCGCGGCCGTAGCGCACGTGCGGGTTCTCGGCCAGGATGGTCGCCACGCGCTGCACGCCGGGACCTTGCGAGGTGATGGAACCGCCGACGAATTCGGTCGCCACCGGCCGCGCATCGCGCGCGCGCTGCAGCTCGGCCGCATAGAAGGTGTGGACGTCGCCGCTGATCACGACGGCGTTGCGCCGCGGGTCGGCGGCCAGCGCGTCGAGCAGGCGCTCGCGCGCGGCCGGGTAGCCGTCCCAGCCGTCCATCCAGAAGCCCTGTGCCGGGCCGCTCTGGCGGTCCGCCTGCGCCATCAGCGTCGACTGGGCCAGCACGGTCCAGCGGGCCGGCGGCTGGGCCAGTTGGCGGGCCAGCCAGGCTTCTTGCGTGGCGCCGAAGAAGCTGCGCTGCGGCGCCACGCGCTCGGGGCAATCGGGTGCCGAACCGCGGCCGTTCGCATTCAGGCAGGCGTGGTGCGAGCGGTACTGGCGGCCGTCGAGCAGCAGCAGCTCGAGCGTGTCGCCGAAGCGGTAGCGGTCGTAGAGCGTGAGCAGCGGGCCGCGCGGGCGCATGCTGGCGGGCACCGGCATGTGTTCGTACCAGGCCTGGTAGGCGGCGGCGCGGATCGCCAGGAACTGCGCGGCGTCCGGCGTCACGGGCGACACATCGTCGGTGTAGTCGTTCGCCACTTCATGGTCGTCCCAGGTCACCAGCCAGGGGCAGGCGGCGTGCGCGGCCTGCAGGTTGGCGTCGCTCTTGTAGAGCGCATAGCGGTCGCGGAATTCGCCCAGCCGGGTCGGCACGCCGCCGGTGTGGCGGCGCACATGGTGCCAGCCCCACGAGCTTTCGTAGATGTAGTCGCCCAGGTGCACCACCAGGTCGAGCGGCTGCGTTGCCATGTCGCGGTAGGCGGCGTAGTAGCCCTGTTCATACTGCTGGCACGAGCCGAACGCAAAGCGCACCGGGGTGTGCCGGTCGCCCGGCGCCGGCGCGGTGCGCGTGCGGCCGACCGGGCTGCGCGCGTCGCCTGCGACAAAGCGGTACCAGTAGCTGCGCGCCGGCTGCAGGCCCCGCACTTCGACGTGCACCGAATGCGCCCATTCGGCGCTGGCCTGCACCGTGCCGCGCTGCGCGATGCGGGCAAAGCGCGCATCGTGCGCCAGCTCCCACGTCACCTCCACCGGCTGTTCGCCCATGCCGCCGCCGTTCAGCGCATCGGGCGCGAGGCGGGTCCACAGCACCACGCCGTCGGGCCGTGGGCAGCCGGAGGCCACGCCGAGCGTGAAGGGATCGCGCTCGCGCCAGGTTTGCGCGTGCAGGTGGACAAAGGGGTGGCCGAGCGAGGTGGCGGCGAGCGCGCCGCCGAGCAGGCGGCGCCGCGAAAGCGCGCTCATGCGGCGCCCCCGGCGGGCAGGCCGCGCAAGCCGGACAGATCGAGATACAGGTTCACACGGGGTACGAGCAGGGCCCGCGGCGAAGAGAGGGCGATCATTCTCCGCCAGCGCTGCCAGCTTGTGGCACCGCAGCGGCTGCGGTCCGGCTCAGGAGGTCTGCGGCAGCAACTGGCCGACCGTGGCCGAAGGCGGGTCCGAGGCCGGCGCCGATGCCGAGGCCGCCGGCGGCGCCTCGCCCCATTGCGCGGCCTGGCTGGCCAGCGCCTTCATGAGGTCGTCCGCCATGGCTTCGAGCAGGCGCGCCTCGCGCGGGTTGAGCGTGCGCGGCGCGTTGTCCAGCAGGCACAGCGTGCCGATGACGTGCTCGCCCTCGGCGCGCAGCGGCGCGCCGGCGTAGAAGCGGATGCCGCGCTCGCGCAGCAGCGCGTTGCCGGCAAAGCGCATGTCCTTGGCGATGTCGGGCACCAGCAGCGTTTGCGCGTTGGCCACCACGTGGCCGCACAGCGAGACGGCGCGCGGCACGGCCGGCGCCTCGTCGCGCGGCGCCGGCTCGCCCAGCCGGCCCCAGGCGCCGCCGATGCGCTGCTGCGTCTCGTCGATCAGCGAGACCATCGCCATTGGCATGTCGAAGATGTCGGCGGCGCGCTGCGCGGCGGCATCGAACAGCGGGCGCGCGCGCGGGTCGAGCGCGCCGCTGGCGCGCAGCGCCAGCAGGCGCAGCGCGTCGGTCTCGGGCACCGGGGCTTCCATGAAGCTCTCCGACAGGCGCGCGCCGGTGAGGTCCGAGATGCGCAGCACGGCTTCGTCGAGCGAGCTGGCCACCGCGTCGGCGCCCAGCGTCTGCAGGGCGGCATCGCCGGCCAGTTCGGGCGGCGCGTTCCACAGGCCCAGCACGATCTTCAGGCCCGGCCAGCGCCGGCGCAGCCGCCGGCACAGGTGGCGCGCCTGGCTCTGCGGCTGCGGGCTGAAGAAGGAGAGGCAGACGCACTGGACATCGTCCAGCGCCAGGCCGGCGACATGCTCGGCGGTCACGGTGCCGGCCGCGCGCCAGCCGGCGCTCTGGCCTTCCAGCGAGAGCGCGTGCGCCAGCATGCGCGCGGCCATGGTGTCGATTTCCCACTTGCCGCCGATGCAGGCAATGTGCGCCGGCGTGTCGCCCACCGCGGGCGGGTGCTGCTCCTCCAGCTCGTCGATCAGCGCGTACAGGCCGGTCACCACGCGGTGCCGGTGCTCGGCGGTGGCCACGCTGGTGTGGTCGCTCGAGGCCATGCGCAGCACCGGCAGCGCGGTCTCGGCGTAGAAGGCCGCCACGCTGGCCTCCTCGATCTGCTGCTCGGCCAGTTCGCCGGCTTCGTCCACGTCGCCGGCGATCAGGCGCTGGTAGATGCGCGTGGGCGTATCCAGCGCCGGCTGGCTGCCCAGCAGCACGTCCAGAAAGCGCAGCCGCGGCAGGTGCCGCCCGATGACCAGCAGGCACACCGTGAGCGGGGTCGACATGATCAGCCCGATCGGACCCCACAGCGCCGTCCAGAAGGTCGCGGCAACGATCAGCGACATCGCCGAGAGGCCGGTGCTGGCGCCGTACAGCCAGGGCTCGACGATGTTGTTGCTGATGAGCTCCAGCAGCACGATCAGGCCGAGCGTCCACAGCACCATGCTCCAGCCGGGGTCGACCGCGAAGGCCAGCGCCAGCGGGAACACCGCCGAGATCATCGGCCCGACGTAGGGCACGAAGCGCATCACCGTGGCCACCGCGCCCCACAGCAAGGCGCCGGGCACGCCGATGAACCACAGGCCCAGGCCCATCGGCAGGCCGTAGGTGATGTTGACCACCAGCTGCATGCGCAGGTAGCGGCTGATGCGCCGGCCGGCCTCGTCCATGGCGTCGGTGGAGCGGTGCAGGCTGCCGCCCCACAGGCGCAGCAGGCGGTCGCGCAGGTCGAGCCGGTCCAGCAGGATCAGCACCACGAACACCAGCACGATGCCGGCGGTGGCCAGCGGGCCGGCGGCTTTCTCCAGCCCGCTCAGCGCCTGCTGCATGGGCGAGGGCGCGCGCTCGGCCACCACCACCCGCTGCGGCGGGGCCGGTGCCCTGGCGGCGGGGCTTTCCTGCTCGACTTCCTTCTTCACGGTGTCGATGGTCTTGAGCGCGCCATCGAACATGCCGGGCCGGTCGGCGCTGGCCCGCAGGTCGCGCAGCTTGTGGCGGATGTTGCTCTGGTAGGTCGGCAGCTCGGCGCTCAGCGCGCTCACCTGGTTGCCCAGAAACACGCCGGCCAGGCCGATCAGCGCGAGCGTCAGCGTGACCACCAGGATCACCGCCGGCGCGCGCGGCAGGCCCCAGCGCTTGAGGCGCATCACCAGCGGATCGAGCAGGAAGCCAAGCAGGAAAGCCAGCGCCAGCGGAATGACGATGTCGCGCCCGAAGTAGAGCGCGGCGATGAGCGCCGCGCCAGTCAGCAGGCCGGCCATCAGCTTGAGCTCGGGCACCAGCGCGGCGAGCGCCGCCAGCGGGGGGATGTCGGGCGGCACGTCGGCGCCGTAGCGCGGCGGTTGCGGGTGGACCGCCTCGGCCTGCGCGAGGCGGCTTTCCCGATCCCGGTCGTGCGCGGAGGCCATCCTGCGAATGTGGCTGCGGCGCTGCCGCGCGCCGGTCATCCGCCGGCGCAACTCAGCGTAGGCGCTGCTCCCGGCAAGGCGTGTCGGCACGCGGCGGGGCGCCGGGGCGCGGCGCACCTATGCGGCGCGGCGGCGCCGTCCTACCCGAGCGGCCGGGCGCCGCTTCGTACATTGATTTCCCAGTGAGACGCACGGCGTCTGCCGCCAGGCGACTCGCCCTTTCATCAACTCTGTGAGGACAGCATCATGAAAAAGCAACTTCTCCTTCTGGCCCTGGTTTCGAGCTGCTTCGTGGCCACCGGCGCCAGCGCCATGACGCGCGAGGAATACAGCGCGGCCAAGCAGAAGGTCGAGGCCGACTACAAGGCCGCCAAGGCCAGCTGCGACGCCCTGAAGGACAACGCCAAGGACGTGTGCATGAAGGAAGCCAAGGGCACCGAGGACGTGGCCAAGGCCGAGCTGGAAGCGCAGTACCAGCCTTCGGCCTCGCACACCCGCAAGGTGGCCGAGGAGAAGGCCGACATGACCTACAACGTGGCCAAGGAAAAGTGCGATGACGCGCAGGGCGACGCCAAGAAGGCCTGCGTGACGCAGGCCAAGGCTGACCATGACAAGGCGAAGGCCGACATCAAGGCGATGAAGAGCTGATCGGGTTCGGCGAGCCGTTCACGCGGCTCGAACCCAGGGCGCTGCGGCGCCCTTTTTCATGCGCGGCTCACTGCGCCGCCAGCGGCTGCGGCGCCTGCTGGTCGGCAATGTCGAGCCAGCCGCCGCCGAGCGACTTGTACAGCAGGGTCGACTGGATCAGCACCTCGGCCTGCGCCTGCGAGAGTTCGAGCTGCGCGCTGAACAGGCTGCGCTCGGCGTCGAGCACTTCGAGGTAGCTGGTGTAGCCGCCTTCGTAGCGCCGGCGCGCCAGCCGCGCGTAGTCGGCCAGCGCGTCGCTCTGCGCCTGCGCAGCGTCGCGCGCCGCGCGTGAACCGGTGATGCCGGCCAACGCGTCCTCGGTCTCGCGAAAGCCGGTCTGCACCGCCTGGCGGTATTGCGCCAGCGCCTCGCGCTGCGCCGCTTCCGCGCTCTGCACCTGGCCGGCAATGGCCCCGGCGGTGAAGATCGGCACGCTGACATCGGCGCCGTAGTTCCACACCCGCGCGGCGCCGCTGGACAGGTCGGACAGCGAGCGGCTGGCCGCACCGAAGGCCCCGGTGAGCGAGATGCTCGGGAAGTAGGCCGCCTTGGCCGCGCCGATGCGCGCATTGGCCGCCACCAGCGTCTGCTCGGCCGCCACCACGTCGGGCCGGCGCTCGATCAGCGCCGAGGGCAGGCCGGGCGGCACCGCCGGCAAGGCCAGTTCATTGATCGGGCGGCCGCGCGCGATCGGCCCCGGGTTGCGCCCGACCAGCACCGACAGCGCGTTCTCCTGCTGCGCCACCGACTGCTGCAGTTGCGGCAGGGCGCGCGCGGCGGCGGCGTATTCGCTGCGCGCCTGGCTCACTTCCACCTGCGAGACCACGCCGCCGCGGAAGCGCCGCTCGAACAGGGCCAGCGAGTTGCGGCGCAGCCCCAGCGTGTCGCGTGCCACGTCGACCTCGCGGTCGAGGTCGCGCAGCCGCACGTAGCCGGTGACCACCGCCGCCACCACCGACAGCACGCTGCCGCGGCGAAAGGCCTCGCTCGCGTTGAGTTGGGCGGTGGCCGCTTCCGTCAGGCGGCGCACGCGGCCGAACAGGTCGATCTCCCAGCTCGCCAGCACGCTGGCCTGCACCGTGTTGTAGGGGTTGATGGCCGGCGCCGGGCTGACGGTGACGCCGCTGGCGCGCGCGCGGCTGCCCTGCAGGTCGGCGCCGATCTGCGGGAACAGCTCGGCCCGCGTGGTGCCCAGCGCGCCGTAGAACTGGTCGACCCGCGCGGCCGCGGCCACCAGGTCGAGGTTGCTGGCCAGCGCCTCGTCGATCAGGGCGTCCAGCTGCGGGTCGCCGAACAGGCGCCACCAGGCGCTGTCGCTGCCATCGGCCACGCTGCCTTGCGGTGCCGCGCCACGGTACTGCTCGGGCACCGCCAGCGTGGGGCGCACGTAGTCGGGGCCGAGCGTGCAGCCGGCCAGCAGCAGGGCGAAGGCGGCCAGCGCCGTGCGGCGCGGCGCGCTGGCGGGCGCCGCCTCAGTGCGCGCCATGTTGCGGCTCCGTGCTCGTGCCTTCACCCGCGCTGCCGGGCGGCAGCGCCGGCGGCCCGGCCTTGGCCGCCTTGCGCGCCGCGCTGCGGTCGCTCAGCGTTTCCAGGCCCCAGAAGAACATCGGGATGAAGAAGATGGCGATCAGCGTCGCGCCCAGCATGCCGCCGATGACGCCGGTGCCCAGCGACTGCCGGCTGGCGGCCGAGGCGCCGCTGGCAATGGCCAGCGGAATGCAGCCCAGGATGAAGGCCAGCGAGGTCATGATGATCGGGCGCAGCCGCAGCTTGGCGGCGCCCACCGCGGCGTCGTAGGGCGACAGGCCTTCCTTGTGGCGCAGCTCCACCGCGAACTCGAAGATCAGGATCGCGTTCTTGGCCGCCAGCGCGATCAGCACCGTCAGCCCGATCTGGAAGTACACGTCGTTCTGGATGCCGCGCAGCCAGATCGCGGCAATCGCGCCGAACAGCGCGAAGGGCACCGCCAGCAGCACGCCGAAAGGCAGGCTCCACTTCTCGTATTGCGCCGCCAGGATCAGGAACACCATCACGATGGCGAAGGCGAACACCGCGCCGGCGGTGGAGCCCGACGAACGTTCTTCATAAGCCTGGCCCGACCACGCAAAGGAGAAGCCCTGCGGCAGCACCTCGCGCGCGATCTCTTCCATCGCATCGAGCGCCTGGCCCGAGCTGTAGCCCGGCGCCGGCCCGCCGGAAATCTTGGCGGCGGTGAAGTTGTTGAAGCGGGTCACGATGTCGGCGCCCACCACGTAGCGCGTGGTCGCCACCGCCTTCAGCGGCACCATCTCGCCGTTGTGGTTGCGCACGTACATGTTCTGCAGGTCTTCGGGCTTGGTGCGGTAGTCCGGCTCGGCCTGCAGGATCACCTGGAACAGGCGGCTGTTCTTGGGAAACTGGCTCACGTAGAGCGAGCCGAACAGGGTCTGCAGGGTGGAATACACGTCCTGCACCGGCACGCCCAGGCTCTCGGCCTTGTCGCGGTCGACGTCGACCATCAGCTGGCGCGAGTTGGTGTTGATGGTGGAATTCACGCCCGCCAGTTCCTTGCGCTCGCGCGTCTTGGCGATGATCTGGCGGGTCAGTTCCTCCAGCCGCTGCAAGCTGGCGTCGCCCTCGCTCTGCACCCAGAACTCGAAGCCGCCGGTGGTGCCCAGCCCGGGAATCGAGGGCGGGTTCAGCGGGATCATCACCGCTTCCTTGTCCTTGCGGAATTCTTCGGTGGCGTCGCGGATCAGCGCGTCGGCCCGGTCGCCCGGCGCCTGCCGCTCGGCAAAGCCCTTGAGCGAGACGAACAGCAGGCCGGCGTTCGACTTGAGCTGCGAATCGATCAGGCTGAAGCCCGGCACGCTGGCCACCGAAGAGACGCTGGGCTGCTTGCTGAACCAGGCCTGCGCGCGGTCGGTGGCGGCCTCGGTGCGGTCCAGGCTGGCGGCGTCCGGCATGATCGCCGCGGTGAAGATGTAGCCCTGGTCTTCCACCGGCAGGAAGGAAGAAGGCACGTGGCGGAACAGCCCCAGCATGATCGCCACCATGCCGACGATGAGCAGCCCCGAGGCGCCGACCCGGCGGATCGCCAGCTTGGTGGTGTTGCTGTAGCCCTCGGTGAGGCGCGCGAACTGGCGGTTGAACCAGCCGAAGAAGCCCTTCTTCTCGCCATGCCCTTCCTTCGGCGGCTTGAGCAATATGGCCGCCAGCGCCGGCGACAGCGTCAGCGCCACCAGGCCCGACAGCACCACCGACACCGCGATGGTGATGGCGAACTGCTTGTAGAGCTGGCCGGTGATGCCCGACAGGAAAGCCACCGGGATGAACACCGCGCACAGCACCAGCACGATCGCCACCACGGGTCCGCTCACCTCGTCCATCGCCGCCTTGGCCGCTTCCTTGGGCGGCAGGCCGAACTCGCTCATGTTGCGCTCGACGTTCTCCACCACCACGATCGCATCGTCCACCACGATGCCGATCGCCAGGATCATGCCGAACAAGGTCAGCATGTTGATCGAGAAGCCCATGGCCGAGAGGCCGATGAAGGCGCCGATGATCGACACCGGCACCGCCATGATCGGGATGATGGTGGCGCGCAGGCTCTGCAGGAAGATGAACACCACGATCACCACCAGCACCACCGCCTCGATGAAGGTGTGGATCACCTCGTCGATCGACTCCTGCACGAACTCCGTGGTGTCCAGCGCGATGTCGTAGTCCAGCCCCTTGGGGAAGGTCTTCTTCATCTCGGTCAGCGCGGCGCGCACGTCCTTGGCCACCTGCAGCGCGTTGGCGCCGGGCTGCTGGTACACGGCAATCAGCGTGGCCGTCTTGCCGTTGTACTTGGAGCGGATCGAGTAGTCCTTGGCGCCCAGTTCCACCCGCCCGATGTCCTTCACCCGCACGATGGCGCCGGTGCCCTGCTGCGCGCGCAGGATGATGTTCTCGAACTGGCTGGGCTCGGTCATGCGGCCCGAGGTGGCCACCGGAATGGTCTGCTGCACCGGCGACGCGGTGGGCGATGCGCCCAGCCGGCCGGCGGCGTACTGCTGGTTCTGCGCGGCCACCGCCTGCTGGATGTCGGTGGCGGTGAGGCCCAGGCTGGCCATGCGGTCGGGCTTGAGCCACAGGCGCATGGCGTAGTCGGGCGAGCCCATGATGGCGCTCTGGTTGGCCCCCGGAATGCGCTTGATGGTGTCCAGCACATTGATGTTGGCGTAGTTCGCGACGTAGGTCGAATCCTGGCTGCCGTCGGGCGAGTAGATCGCCACCAGGATCATGAAGGCCTGCGATTTCTTGGCCACCGACACGCCCTGCTGGCTGACCGCCGAGGGCAGCGTGGGCAAGGCCAGGTTGACGCGGTTCTGCACGTCGACCTGGGCCAGCGAGGGGTCGGTGCCGATCTTGAAATACACCGACAGCGTCATGTTGCCGGTCGAACTCGAGGTCGAGTTCATGTACATCATGTTGTCGGCGCCGTTGACCTGCTGCTCGATCGGCGCGGCTACGCTTTCGGACACCACCTCGGAACTGGCGCCGGGGTAGGTCGCGCTGACCGAGATCTGCGGCGGCGTGATGTCGGGGAACTGCGCAATGGGCAGCGCCATCATCGCCACGGTGCCGGCCAGCACCAGGATGATCGAGATGACGCTGGCGAAGACGGGTCGGTCGATGAAGAAGTGCGCGAACTTCATCGTGCCCCCGCCAGCACCACATCGACCCGGCGCGCCAGCTCGGGCACGGTGCCGCCAGTGATGTCGGCCGGCGGTTGCAGCGTGATGCGTTCGGACGGCACGCCGGCCGCCACCAGTGCGGCGCGCACCGCCTGCGCACGGCGCTTGGCGAGATCGGCATTGCGCGCGGCGTTGCCGCTGGGGTCGACATAGCCGTGCAGGGTGACGCGCGCCTGCGGCTGCGCCTGGAGCTGCTGCGCGGTGCGCAGCAGCAGGGCCTTGCCGGTCACGTCGACGTTGTCGCGGCCGCGCGCGAAATAGACCGCGCTGGCCGCGCCGGCGGGGGCGGCGGCCGGGGCAGGGGGCGGCGCGCTGCCGGTGCTGGCCGGCGGGCGCGTGCCGGTCACGTTGGCGCCCGGGCTGGGGCCCGCGGCGGCGCCGGCGGCCGCTGCATGGGCGGCAGTGGGCGCAGGGCCGGGGCCGTTGGTGGCGGTGCGGGCCAGCGGCGGCAGGGGCTCGGCCGCCACCATCGTGGCCTGCACCGGCATGCCCGGCGCCAGCCGCATGAAGCCGTCGACGACGACCTTCTCGCCGTCGCTCAGACCGCGGCTCACCAGCCATTGGTCGCCCAGCCAGTCACCGGCTTCCACCGGCCGCTGCTGCGCCTTGCCCTCGCCATCGACCAGCCACACGTAAGGCCCCTTGGGGCCCTGCTGCACGGCGCGTTGCGGCACCACGATGGCGTTGGGGCGGGTGAAGCCGATCACCTGCACGCGCACGAACTGGCCCGGCCGCAGTTGCCCTTGCGCATTGGGCACTTCGGCGCGCAACAGGAAGGTGCCCGTCTCCTGGCTGAAGGCGGCGTCGGCGAAGGTGATGCGGCCGTTGGAGGGAAACACCGAGCCGTCGGCCAGCACCACCTCGACCTGGTAGTTGTCGTTCGGCGCCGCCACCAGGATGCCGCGCGAGACCTCGTCGCGCACGCGCAGGCTCTCGTTTTCCGAGAGGTTGAAGTTGACGCGCATCGGGTCGAGGCGCGCCACGTAGGTCAGCAGGCTGTTGCTCGCGCTGACGTACGCGCCGTCCTGCACCTTGGCGAATGAGGAAAGGCCGGCCAGCGGCGAGGTGATGCTGGTGTAGCCCAGCTTGAGCGTGGCATCGGTGACCTTGGCGCTGGCCGCCTGCACGGCGGCCGCGGCGGCCTGTTCCTGGCCGGTCGCATCGTCCAGGTCCTTGGCCGCCAGCGCGTTGTCCTGCACCAGCGGCTTGACGCGCGCCAGGTTGGCCCGCGCCGTGGTCAGGCGCGCCTGCTGCTGCGCCAGTTCACCCTTGGCCGAACTCAGTTGCGCCTCGAAGGGCTTGCTGTCCATGGTGAACAGCACCTGCCCGGGCTGCACGAAGCTGCCTTCCTGGTAGACCCGCTTCTCCAGGAAGCCCTCGACCCGGGCCCGGATCTCGACCTGCTGCGAGCTTTCGGTCTGGCCGACGAACTCGAACACCACCGGCACGGTCTGCGCCTTCACGGCCAGTGCCGACACCGCGGCCGGCTGCGCCGCGGCAGGCGCCGGCGCCTCCTTCCGGCAGGCCGCCGGCAGCGTGAGTGCCGCCAGCGCCAACGGCAGCAGCCACGCGCGCCGCGACGCCATTGGCGCCCCGCCTGCCGCAGGCGGCACGGGCGCCCCATCCCCAAGACGAAGCTGCATGAACAAGGCTCCTCGGCATGGCCCGAGCGCACGCCTCGAAGCGACGCCACCGAGCGGCACCTCCAGCGGCGAGCCATGATTGTTATCAAACGCTGGCGCAGCATAGTCGTGCGCCATGACAGCCGCAACTGCACCTTCGGGCGGCCGGCGCCGGGCGCGCTGGCGCAGCCGCGACTTGCGCGATCACGCGCGGCAATGCTAGAAGGCGGCCAGGGGAGTCCGCCGAGATCCAGGCTGGGTGCACGTGCGTGCATCCTGGAAAGGCCCCGCATGTCCCTGCCCCGCGCGCGCATCCCACGCACCGCCCGTCCGGCACCGCAATGCCTCGCCCCCGCCGTTCGCGAGATCACCGCCGCCTGCGCCTGTGTCGCCGCCGGCCTGCTGTCCACCACGCTCGCCCGGCCCGCGCTGGCCGACTGCCTGCCCAATCCGCCCGGCGACGGCCAGACTGTGACCTGCACCGGGCCCGCGCCGAGTTCCGTGCCGCTCGATGCCTCGGCGGCCAGCGGCGTGACGGTCAACGTCAACGCCGATGCCGTGATCAGCGGCAGCGGCACCCTGATGCTGCTGGGCAATGGCGCGCAGCTGAACAACCTCGGCCGCATCGAATCGGTGGCGCCCGCCAGCGGCGAGGGGAGCGCAGCGGTGGTGGCGTTCGGCGCGGGCAGCACGCTGCGCAACTTCGGCACGCTCACCACGGCCGGCCCGAACGCGTTGAGCTTCGTCAGCGTCGGCAACGACGTCGAGTTGCGCAACGAAGCCGGCGCCAGCATCACCATCACGGGCGACCTGGCCGCGGGCCTGCTGGCCTCCGGCACCGAGGGCAACCGGCTGGTCAATGCCGGGCTGATCACCCTGAGCAACTACCAGGGTGCCGGCATGTTCGTGCAGGAGAGCAACCGGGCCACGCTGACGAACACCGCGAGCGGCGTGATCGTGTCGAGCGGCGACCTGGCCTTCGGCATGGCCGCGTTCGGCGGTTCCGGCCACGCACTGCGCAACGACGGCAGCATCGAAACCCGCGGCCTGGCTTCGCACGGCATGCTGCTGAACGAAGCCACCGCTTCGTCGCTGATCAATGGCGGCTCGATCACGACCCTGGGCGGCAGCTCGGAAACCGTCAACCGGGCCTTCGGCATGTTCTCGGCGGGCGGCCAGGGCAACAGCCTGCAGAACCTGGCCGGCGGCACCATCACCGCCAGCGGCATCGGCTCCAGTGCGATCGAGGTCGACGGCAGCACCGACAGCCTGCTGCGCAACGAAGGCACGCTGAACGTCAGCGGCACCGGCGCGCACGGCCTGTACGTGCTTTCCGGCGCGCGCAACACGCTGGACAACCGAGGCGACATCAACACCAGCGGCCAGCGTGGCAACGGCATGCGCGCCGACGATGGCGACAGCAGCTTCCTCAACAGCGGCAGCATTCTGGTCGGCGGGCGCGACGCCTTTGGCGTCTACATGTAGGGCAACAACAACACGCTGCTCAACAGCGGCACGATCAGCACCACCGGCGTCAATTCCGACGGTGTGCTGTCCAACACCACCGGTGCCAGCTTCGTCGCGCGCATCGAGAACACCGGCAGCATCACCAGCGCGCGCAGCTACGCGGTGCGCGGCGTGAACGGCCAGGAGAACCTGATCAATGCCGGCCTGATCCGCAGCGACGCCGGCACCGCGATCGACCTGCGCGGCGGCAACGACACGCTGACGCTGCGCACCGGCTCGCAGATCGTCGGGCTGGCCGATGGCGGCGCCGGCACCGACCGCGTGGTGCTCGAAGGCGCCGGCAGTGCCACCAACGACTTCGCCAACTTCGAGACGCTGCGCATGACCGGCACCGACTGGCGCTGGTCGGGCAGCGGCAGCTTCAACGACACGCAGATCGAGCGCGGCGTGCTGCGCGTGGACGGCACGCTGACCAGCCCGGTGACGGTGCAGGCCGGCACGCAGCTGCAGGTGGGCACCGGCGGGGCGAGCGGCACGGTGGCCGGCAACATCGTCGACAACGGCGCGGTGGTGTTCCGCCGCAGCGACAACCTGGCCTACGCCGGCGTGATCAGCGGCAGCGGCACGCTGACCCAGCAAGGCCCCGGCGTGCTGGCCCTGAGCGGCGCCAACACCTATGCCGGCGGCACCCTGGTCGACGGCGGCGTGCTCAGCGTGGGCGCCGACGCCAACCTGGGCGCCGCGGGAAGCGCTGTGGCCTTCAACACCGGCACGCTGCAGCTCAGCGGCAGCTTCGATACCGCGCGCCCGGTCACCCTGCAGGGCGGCACCGGCACGATCGACACGGCCGGCACGCGCAACGTCTTCAGCAGCGTCATTTCGGGCCCGGGCGCGCTGGCCAAGGCGGGCGCCGGCACGCTGGTGCTGGCCGCCGACAACCGCTACGGCGGCGGCACCACGGTGCGCGCCGGCACCTTGCAGATCGGCAACGGGGCGAGCGCGGGCAGCGTGGTCGGCGACATCCGCAACGACGCCGCGCTGGTGTTCGACCGGGCCGACACGCTGAGCTTTGGCGGTGTGATCAGCGGCAGCGGCAGCCTGACCCAGCAGGGCACCGGCCTCCTGATCCTGCCGGGCCAGCACAGCTATACCGGCCCGACCACGGTGCAGCAGGGCAGCCTGTGGGTGAATGGCGCGATCAGCTCCGACACCACCGTGGCGGCGACCGGCACGCTCGGCGGCACCGGCACCATCGTTGGCAACGTGTTGAACAGCGGCGTGGTGGCGCCGGGCCATTCGATCGGCACGCTGACCATCCAGGGCAACTACGTCGGCCAGGGCGGCGCGCTGCACATCGAATCGCAGTTGGGCGACGACGCCTCGCCGACCGACAAGCTGGTGATCGCGGGCGGCAGCGCCAGCGGCAGCACGGCGATGCAGGTGGTCAACCTGGGCGGCGTCGGCGCCTTCAGCACCGGCAGCGGCATCCCGGTGGTGGAGGCGGTGAACGGCGCCAGCACGGCCGCCGGCGCCTTTGCGCTGGCCGCGCCGGTGGCGGCCGGGCCCTACGAATACCTGCTGTACCGCGGCGGCGTGACCGCCGGCACGGCCGACAACTGGTACCTGCGCTCGACCGCGCCGCCGACGCCGCAAGGCACCGCCGATGACCCTGTTGCGCCGCCCACGCCGCAGCCGGCGCCCATCCTCACGCCCGGCGCCACGCTGCCGCCCCCGGCCACCGCGCCGGGCCAGCCGCCGACCCCGCTGTACCGCGCCGAAGTGGCGGTACAGGCGGCCATGCCGCCGCTGGCCGCCGAGCTGGGCCTGGCGACGCTGGGCACTTTTCACGACCGGCGCGGCGAGCAGGAGCAGCTGCGCGGCAGCGGCGCGCTGGCGGCCGGCTGGGCGCGCGTGTTCGGCCAATCGAGCGAGCAGCGCTGGAGCGGCGCCGTCAACCCCGCCTTCGACGGCAGCCTGTGGGGCCTGCAGGTGGGCGCCGACCTGTACGGCATCGACCGCGCCGACGGCCACCGCGACCGCTTCGGCGCGTTCTACGGCCACGCGCAGGCCAGCGGCAACGTGAGCGGCTCGGCGCTCGGCCGCACGGATGTGGCGGTCGGCCGGATCGAACTGGACAACGACAGCCTGGGCGCCTACTGGACGCACATCGGCCCGTCGGGCTGGTACCTGGACGGCGTGCTGATGCAAAGCTGGCTGGACGGCAAGCCGCGATCGACGCGCGGCATCGCCACCGACACCGACGGCAACGCCTTCACCGCCTCGCTCGAGGCCGGCTACCCGCTGCCGCTGGGCGGCAACTGGACGCTCGAGCCGCAGGGCCAGCTGATCTGGCAGCGCGTCTCGCTGGACGCCACGCAGGACCGCTTCTCCACCATCACCTACGACGACGCCGACGGCCTGACCGGCCGCCTCGGCCTGCGCCTGCGCACGACGCTGGCGCAGGGCGGCATCACCTGGCAGCCGTGGTTCAAGGCGAACGTCTGGCACGGCGCGCTGGGCGCCAGTTCGGTGCTGTTCGGCGGCGTGCCGATCGACACCGACGCCGACGCGACGGCACTGGAGATCGGCGCCGGGCTCGACGTGCAGCTATCAAAGACCGTCGGCCTCTACGCCATCGCCGGCTACACCACCAACCTCGGCGGCGAACACCGGCGCGGCGTGAGCGGCAACGCCGGCGTACGCATCGCCTGGTGAGGCGCCGCACGGGCGCCCGGCGCATCCCTCTCTCTTCTTATTTCTTCTTCTTATTTTGAATAGTAGTAGTAGATAAGGGACGCGCCCCGCTGTGGACAAGCCCACTTTCGCCTTGCGCGACAAGGACATGCCGATGCTCGGCGGCTGTGGGCAGCCGGGTGTTCGTGCTGTCGCGCCGGCAGGGACAACTTGGAGGCCGATGGCGCGCCTGTGGACAAGCGGCCGGTTGTTCCACAACTGTCCCCAGGGTTTTCAGGCAACGGGCGCCATCTTGCGCAGGCGGAAGCCGGCGACGATCTGCATGACGCCGTAGAAGAGGGCGATGGCGCCGAACCAGAAGGTGGTGACGAGGGCGCCGAGGAGCGGCTTGGCCATGAACATCGCGCCCAGCACGATCGCCAGCAGGCCGCTCAGGGCGATCATCCATTCACCGTCGATCAGCTTGCGCACGCGGATGGCCATGACGATGCGGAAGACGCCGCTGACCAGCAGCCAGGCGCCCAGGAAGATCACCAGCCCGGCCGCGATGGCCAGCGGGTTCATCACCGCCAGCACGCCGAACACCAGCGAGACCAGCGCGTAGAAGGCCAGCCAGCCCTTGGAGACGGCGCCCGTGCCGCTGAACATCGCCATCAGGCTGATGACGGCTTCGGCGATGGCCATGACGCCGATGCTCCAGGCGAGCGCCAGCGCGGCTTCGCCCGGCCGTGTGATGGCGACCAGGCCGAAGACGACCCCGATCACGCCATACAGCACGAGGATCCACCAGCTGCGGGTCAATTCGGAGCGAAGGGTTGTTGCCATGAGGGATCTCCTTGAGTGAAGACCCCGAAGCTAACCGCGCGCGCGGCGCGGTGTTGTGTGCAAACGATGCAGGTTGCAGGCTCGCCACAGCCCGCTGGCGGCTCGGCCGATCAGAAGGGGGCCGACGAGTCCGCGGCCGCGGCGTTGCGCAGGTCGCGCAGCTGGGCCTGCAGGCCGGCCACCTCCTGGCGCAGCGCGGTGTTCTCGGCGTTCAGCCGGGCCACGCGTTCGCGCAGTTCTTCCGGGGTGGCGTTGTCGTTTGGCGGCTCGGCGGCCGGCGGCGCTTCCTTCTCGGCGCGCGGCTTGCGCTTGTTGGCTTCGCGCACGCGCTTGGCGGCCTGCTTGAGCTCGTCGGTACCGGCGCTGGCGGCGGCCACCTGTTCCTCGGCCGGCAGGGTGGCGACGGCGGCGGCGGCATTGAGCGAGATGGCGCCGGAGCGCACGGCGGCCACCAGTTCGGGCGCGGCCTGCTTGTGGATCTTCTCGATCATCACGACCTGGCTGTTGCTCAGCCGCGCGGCGCGCGCCAGCGCCTCGCGCGTGTCGAGCGGGGCCGAGGCGTCGGCGCTGGCCTGGGCGTAGCCGCCCGCGCCAGCGGCGGATTCATCCGCGGCGCCGTCCGTGTGGCCTTCGTCCGGCGCGCTGCGGCCGCGCCGCGCCGAGACGATCTCGCGCTTGCGCAGCGCCAGCACGCCGCGCTGGAAATCGGAGATCGAGCGGCGGCCCAGGTGCTGGTCGATCATCCACAGGTGCACGTCCTCCATCGACTGGAAGCGCGTGTTCTGCACGGTCTGGAAGGGAATGTCGTGCTTGCGGCAGATGCCGTAGCGGTTGTGGCCGTCGACCAGCACGTGGCCCCACAGCACCAGCGCGTCGCGGCAGCCTTCGGCCAGGATGCTGCGCTCCAGTGATTCGTATTCCTCCGCCGTCAACGGATCGATGTAGGCCTTGAGTTCTTCGTTGACGACGATGTCCATGGGGTGCGCGCTTCAGTCTGCAGGAAAGGGCCCGCATTGTAGGGACCGGCGCTCAGCGGCCGGCGCGATCTTCGGCGCCCAGGCGCGGCAACGCACTTCAAAGCTGCGGCGCCAGCAGCGCGCTGGTGTGCTCGAACAGCTTTTCCTTGAGCGGGCGCTGCTGCCATTCCTGCAGGGTGATGCGGCGCGCGTGCTGCAGGTCGGCCTCGAACTGCGCGCTTTCCTGGGCGGCAAAGGCTTCGTCGTAGATGTTGAGGTTGGCCTCGTCGTTGAGGCGGAAGGAGCGGTTGTCGAAGTTGGTCGAGCCGACCGAGACCAGCAGGCCGTCGACCACCATCACCTTGCAATGGAACATGGTCGGCTGGTATTCGCTGATCTGCGCACCGGCGCGCAGCAGCGGGCCCCAGCTGGCGCGCGAGGCGGCGCGCACCACCACCGAGTCGATGGTGGTGCCGGGCGTGATGATGCGCACCCGCACGCCGCGCTGCAGCGCGGCAACGAGCGCGCCGACGGTCAGGTCGTCGGGCACGAAGTAGGCGCTGGACAGGTCGATGCTGCGGCTCGCCGCGGCGATCGACAGCAGGTACATCAGGTGCATGCTTTCGCTGCCGCCGCTGGGCGAGCTGCTGAACATCTGGGCGCGGCCATCGTCCACCGGCGCTAGCGGCGCCAGCGGCGGGAAATAGCGCTCGCCGTGCAGCACCTCGCCCGAGACCTTGATCCAGTTGTCCATGAACACGGCCTGCATCTGCGCCACCACCGGGCCTTCCACGCGGTAGTGCGAATCGCGCCAATGGTCCTCGTCCTGCGCGTTGCCGGTCCATTCCGGCGCAATGCCGACGCCGCCGGTGAAGCCGACGCGCCCGTCCACCACCAGCAGCTTGCGGTGGGTGCGGTTGTTCATGCGCGCCAGGTCGTACCAGGCGGGCTTGTGAAAGCGCTTGATCTCCACGCCGGCCTGCGCCATCTCGGCGATGAAGGCGTCGTCGACCTTGGCGCTGCCGACCCAGTCGAGCAGCACGTGCACGCTGACGCCGTTGCGCGCGCGCTCGGACAGGGCGTCGGCAAAGGCACGGCCAATGTCGCCCGACCAGTAGATGTAGGTCTCGAAGGAAATGCTCTGCTTGGCCTCGCGGATCGCCGCCAGCATCGAGGGAAAGATGCGCTCGCCGTTGTAGAGCGCCTCGAAGCGGTTGCCGCCGGTGATCGGCGGGCCCAGCAGCACGCCCAGCGCACGCTGGTACTGGCCGTCGTGCAGCGCGTATTCGCGCCGCACCTGCTCCTGCAGCCGGGCCTCGCCGCCGCTGAAGTTGAGCACCAGCAGCGTGGCCGCCAGCGTCAGGAAGAAGGTGAGGGCGACCGCCATGCGCACGCTCGGGCGGTGGCGCGGCCGGCGCGGCGGCATGGGGCCCGGCGCGCCGCGCTCAATCGATCAGCTGCGACTTGAGCGCGTAGTAGGTCAGGTCGCTGTTGGAGGACAGGCCCATCTTCTCCATCAGGCGGGTGCGGTAGGTGCTGATGGTCTTGACCGAGAGCGACAGCGCCTCGCCGATGGTGCTGACCGATTCGCCCTTGGCCAGCTTCAGGAAGACCTGGAACTCGCGCTCGGACAGCTGCTCGTGCGGTGGCGCGTTGTCCTTGCGGTCGAGCTGGCCGGCCAGCAGCTCGGCCACCGCCGGCGAGATGTAGCGGCGCCCCAGCGCCACGGTGCGCACCGCCTTGGCGATTTCCTCGGGGTCGCATTCCTTGTTCAGGTAGCCCGAGGCGCCCTGGCGGATCAGGTTCACCGCGTAGTGCTCTTCCGGGTAGCCGCTGAGCACCAGCACGCCGACGTTGGGCGCCTTGGCGCGAATCATCGCCAGTGCGTCGATGCCGCTCTGGCCGGGCATGGACAGGTCCATCACCAGCACGTCCAGCTCGGTGGTGCGCACCATGTCGATGGCTTCGCGGCCGGAGCCCGCTTCACCGACGACACGGAAGTCGACGTTGCTGGAGAAAAAGGCCTTCAGGCCACTGCGTACGACCGCATGGTCGTCGACGATGCCGATCTTGATCATGGTGGTCCTCTCATGGTGAAAATTTGTCACCCAACGTGGATGAGGAGATGCACGATGCCACAGCGCGGGCCCGTTTTTTCGTGCGAAAAGGGGGTCGCGCCCTTGTCCTGCAAGGGCTGTGGCGCGCGCCTTGCGTGCGTGTAGGACAGCGCCGGCGCAGCGCCGCCCGTGCCGCCCGGGGCGGCCACAATCGCGTTTTTTTCCGGGGCCCACCCATGTCCGAAACCGCCATGCTGCTGGCGCTCAACGCCGGCTCTTCCTCGATCAAGCTGGGCCTGTTCGATGTCACCGACGGCAGTGCGGTGCAGCTCGGGCGCGGCGCGCTCGACCTGCAGAGCCCGGCGCTGGCGCTGCAGCTGGTCATCGGCGAGAAGCACAGCGACGTGCCGCTGCAGGCGCCACGCAGCGAGACGCTCGACGAGGTGGTCGACGCGATGCTCGCGGCGCTGGAGGAAACCGGCGCGCTGGTCGGCCTGCGCGCGGCGGCACACCGCGTGGTGCACGGCGGCAACCACTACCGCGCGGCGGCGGTGGTCGACGACGCAATGCTCGCCACGCTGGAGACGCTGACGCCGCTGGCGCCCTTGCACGAACCGCAGAGCCTGCGCCTGATCCACGCGCTGTGCCGGCTGCGCCCGACGCTGACGCAGACCGCTTCCTTCGACACCGCCTTCCACGCCCACCAGGATCCGCTGGCGCGCCGCATCGCGCTGCCGCGTGCGCTGCACGACGAGGGCGTGCAGCGCTACGGCTTTCACGGCCTGTCGTACGCCTTCATCGCGCGCCAGCTGGCCGCACAGGCGCCGGCGCTGGCGCGCGGCCGGGTGGTGGCCGCGCACCTGGGCAGCGGCGCCAGCCTGTGCGGCATGCTGGACGGGCGCAGCGTCGACACCAGCATGGGTTTTTCCGCCCTCGACGGGGTGCCGATGGGCACCCGCTGCGGCGCACTCGATCCCGGCGTGATGCTGTATCTGATGGAGCAGCGCGGCAAGAGCGCGCGCGAACTGGAGGACCTGCTGTACCGCCAGTCGGGCCTGCTGGGCGTGTCGGGCATCAGCGCCGACGTGCGCGTGCTGCGCGCCAGCGACGACCCGCATGCGCGCGAGGCGCTGGCGCTGTTCGCCTTCCGCTGCGCCGGCGAGACGGCGCGCCTGGCGGCCAGCCTGGGCGGGCTGGACGCGCTGGTCTTCACCGGCGGCATCGGCGAGCACGACGCGGCAATGCGGCGCGCCATTGCCGCGCGCCTGGGCTGGCTCGGCGTGGAACTGGACGAAGCGGCCAACGCACGCCACGCCGCGTGCGTGAGCACGCCGCAAAGCCGGGTCGCCGTGTTCGTCATCGGCACCAACGAAGAACAGACCATGGCGGACGAGGCGCTGCGCCTGCTGGACGGCGCACCGCGCGACTTGTAACAGATCCATACGGGGTTTTCACCCTGACTGTCAAGTATTCGTTAGGGGTACAACCGTTGTCCAGGCTGACATCGTTGCTGCATATTTGATAGCGAAAATGTAACAATGATTCACGTGTGCCCAAGTCTTGCAAGGGCCCGTGTCCCAGCCCTTTTTCTGACACGGAGGACCTGACGCCATGAACTTTTACGCCCCACGTTGGCGCGCGCTGCTGCTTGCAGTCACCCTGGGCGGAGCCGCCGTCGGCGCGCACGCCCTGGTCAACCCGCCGATCCGCATGACGGCGCAGGGCATCGAGTACATGTGCGGCGGCTCCGGCGCCGCCGAGGCAGCCTTCATGGACATGGTGGCGCCCCAATGGGCGGCGCGCTTCCAGTTCGCGGTGAACCAGGCCGATGGCCGTGCCGCGGCGGCCGGCGTGAAGCTGCGCGTGCGCAACAACTACACCGGCGAAATGAGTTTCGAGGCCTTTGCCGATTCGCCGACCTTGCTGGCCCGCCTGACGCCGGGCAGCTACACGGTCGAGGCCACGCTCGACGGCCTGACCCTGATCACCCCGATCTCGGTGGTGGCCGGGCGCATGGCGATGGCGCAGTTCGTCTGGCCGTCCAACCTGAGCGCGCCGGTCCAGACGCAAGCCGCGCTGTAAACAGCTAGCATGACCCCGCCGTGCTCCGCGCGCGGCACCCTGGTTTCAGCCAGGCCTAAGCTGGCCGCCCGACATTTCGGTGCGGCCATCCGGCCGTTTCGAAGCGAAAGGACCGTGGTCATGATCATCTCTTCCCGCCTGCGCCAGGCGCTGGCCATGAGTTTCGGCACCGCGGCGCTGGCCGCCACGCTCGGCACCGCCCAGGCCACCGTCTACAACCCGCCGATCAACATGGCGCATGGCATCGAGTACATGAGCGGCGGCGTCGGCGACGACGAAGCGCAACTCATGCAGACGGTGCTGCCGCGCTGGCCGGCCAGCTTCGTCTTCACGGTGGCCGGGCAGCCCGCCGGCGAGGCCGCCACGGCGGTCGAAGTCACGGTGCGCAGCGCCGACGGCGAGGTGCTGATCGACCATGTGCGCGCCGGCGGCCCGTACATGGTGGCGCGGCTGGAGCCCGGCAACTACCTGGTCGAAGCCGCGTGGGGTGGCCACACCCAGACGCAGCAGATCACGGTGCACGCCGGCGTCGATACGCGCACCGAATTCAAGTGGCCCGAGGAAGCCGGGGTGCACAGCGCGCATTCCTGAGCGCGCCCGGGGCGCGGCAGCGCGCCTTCGCCGAATTGGAAATTTGCAAGTTTGGCGCACTTGAAGCGCGGTTGTGCAGCAGGCCTCCGTGCAAGCTTTGTTGCGCCGCAGCATACTCAAGGCTGAATGCCTTTCCTCCCCCTCATTGCCGTCATCACCCTTCTGCATGCGCTGATCGCCTGGCGCCTGCTGCCCGCGCTCGCGCAGATGAGCCCGGCGTGGCCCTGGCTGGCCGCGTTGCTGGTGGTCTCGGCGGCCAGCATCCCGCTGCCTTTCCTGGGCCGCATCGGTGGCCGGCGCGAACCGCCGCGCGCCCTGAAGTGGCTCGGCCTGCTCAGCATGGGCTGGTTTTCCTCGATGCTGGTGCTCACCCTGGCGCGCGACGTCGTGCTGCTGGTGGCGTGGGCGGTCAGTGCGGCGGCGGGCATCGGGCTGGACTGGCCGGCCTGGCGCCACCTGAGCGCGGCGCTGGTGCCGCTGCTGGCCACCGGGGTCACGCTGGTGGGCTTTGCCAACGCGCGTCGCACCGCCAGCGTGAAGCGGGTCGACGTGCCGATCGCGCAGCTGCCGGCCTCGCTGGCGGGCTTCACCATCGTGCAGTTGAGCGACATCCATGTCGGCCCGACCATCCGCGTGCGCTACATCCAGCGCATCGTCGATGCGGTGAACCGGCTGGGCGCCGACATGGTGGCCATCACCGGCGACCTGGTCGACGGCAGCGTGCCCGAACTGCGCAGCCACATTGCCCCGCTGGCCGGCCTGCGGGCGCGCCACGGCACCTTCGTGGTGACCGGCAACCACGAGTACTACGCCGGTGCGCACGCCTGGATCGACGAGCTGCGCCGGCTCGGCCTGCACGTGCTGCTCAACGAGCACGTGGTGCTGCAGACGCGCAACGTGGCCGGCGCGCAGACCGACGAGGAAGTGCATGAAAGCGAACTGGTGGTGGCCGGCGTGACCGACTACACCGCCGGCCATTTCGACGCCGCGCACACGAGCGACCCGCAAGCCGCGCTGCACGATGCACCGCCGCAGGTGCACACCCGGCTGCTGCTGGCCCACCAGCCGCGCAGCGCCGAGGCAGCCAGCGCGGCGGGCTTCCAGCTGCAGCTGTCGGGCCACACGCATGGCGGCCAGTTCTTCCCCTGGAACCTGTTCGTGCCGCTGCAGCAGCCCTTCACGGCCGGCCTGCACAGGCTGCACGACATGTGGGTCTACGTGAGTCGCGGCACCGGTTACTGGGGCCCGCCCAAGCGCTTCGGCGCGCCCTCGGAAATCACGCTGCTGCGGCTGGTGCAGGCGCCCTGAAGGCGCCGGCGCTGAGGCGCTGCGCGTTGGCCGTGGCGCGCGCATGAATCGGCTTGAGGCCGCGCTGGGCCACGCGGGCGGCGGCGCTGCTGAAATGCGTGCCGGCGGCGGCACTGCGCGCGGTGGCGCGCAGCAGGCGCTCGGTCTGGTCGGCCGCCTGCGCCGGCGAGGTGCTCAGCGCCAATGCCACCAGCGCGCTGGCCGCTTCCAGCCCGTGGCGCACGGCGCGCTGCGGCAGGTCGAACTGCATGGTGTGCAACTGGTTGGCCATGGCGGTGGTGGCCTCGCTGGCCGCGGCCAGCTTTTCCTGGCCCATCAGCGCCATCTCGCCGAGGTCCGCATCGCTGGGCGCCAGCGCGGTGCGCAGCATCTGCTCGGTGCGCAGGCGGATCACGGTGCTCGATGACAGCAGCATGTCGCCGGTCTTGTAGGCCAGGTCGGCCCACAGCATGAGCGGGTTGAAGAAGCGGGAGGTCCGGGCGGCAGGGGTGTTCATGGCGTCATTCGTTGGCGGCAGCGCAGCGACGGGTTGTCGCCGGGCAATGCCCATGACAGCCATTTTGCTGCAGTGCAGCAAAACGCGCTTGCCGTTCGTGCCAACAAATGCCGCTGCCTGGTGATGGCTTAGACGAAGCGCTGGTCCGAGGCCGGCGCCGCAGGGTCGGCCTGACGCGTTTCGCCCTGCACGCGCAGGCGCCGCGCACGCAGTTCGGTCACCAGGAAAGCGGCCGCCGCCAACGCCAGCGGCAGCAGGTAGTAGATGCCGCGGTAGGCCAGCAGGGCGGCCAGCAGGCGGCCCTGGCCGACGTCGGCCCCGAGCAGCGCGACGAACACCGTCTCCAGCACGCCCAGACCGGCCGGGATGCGCACCACCAGCCCGGCCATGACCGACACCAGGAACACCGCCAGCACCCGCACGTAGCTCACGTCACCCTGCAGCAGCAGCCAGATCACGCAGGCCACCAGCGCCCAGTTGGCAAAGCCCATGGCCAGTTGCAGGGCGGCGATGCGGGGCCGCGGCGGCTGCACTTCGTGGCCGCGCAGCTGGAAGCTGCGCTCGTGCGCCCAGGCGCACAGCGCCACGTAGCCGGCGGCCAGCGCGATGAACACCGCGCCCAGCACCCGCACGCCGGTGTTGTCGATCTTCCAGTCGGGCGGCAGGCCCAGCGGCCACAGCAGGTAGGCCAGCCCGGCAATGAGCAGGTAGCCGCTCCAGTTGGTGACCAGGCTGATACCCAGCACGCGGGTGATGGTGGCGGCCTGCAGGCCGAGCCGCGAATAGAGCCGGAAACGGAAGGCGATGCCGCCCACCATCGAGCCCAGGCTGAGGTTGAAGGCGTAGCTGATGAAGGTCACCCCCATCACCGTGCCGGTGCCCAGCGTGTGGCCGGTGAGGTGGCGCCCCAGCAGGTCGTAGGTGCTGTAGAGCGCGAAGCTGCAGGCCGCCACGGCGGCGGCTTCGAGCAGCGTCAGGCGCGGCAGCTCGGTGATGGCCTGCAGCACCTCGCTCCAGTCGATGGTGCGGCCCTGGCGCACCAGCAGCGCCAGCACCGCGATGAAGAACACGCCCACCGCGACGCGGCGCAGCCAACGCCAGCCGGGATGGCGTTTTTTCGCGGCGCCCGGCGGCGGCTGCACGGTGTTCGGCGCGGCATTCATGGCGAGCGTGCGTGGCATGCGAAGGCGACGCGCCGGCCGGTGTTCAAGCCGCCTCGGTGCGCGTCGCCGAGCGCTCGGTGCCGGTCGGCGGCGCGGCGGCAAAGGCCTTCTCGGCCGGCGTCAGGTGGGGCGCATGGCGCGGCAGCCAGGTGGCCCACACGGGGTACCAGCGCAGCACGTGGAAGACGAAGAAGCTGCGCACCAGGCGCCAGCCGCTCCATTCACTCAGGTCGCTGCCTTGCACCAGCTTGCAGCGCTCCTGCATCAGCACTTCCAGGTGCGCGTGGAGCGACTGGTTGAAGGCGCGGTCGCGCACCATCACGTTGGCCTCGAGGTTGAGCGAGAGGCTGAGCGGATCGAGGTTGCTGGAGCCGACGGTGCTCCACAGGTCATCCACCAGCGCCACCTTGCCGTGCAGCGGGCGCTCGCAGAATTCGTAGATCTTCACGCCGGCGTGCAGCAGGTGGTGGTAGAGCATGCTGGCCGCCGTCTTGACGATCGGCATGTCCGGCTCGCCCTGCAGGATCAGCCGCACGTCGACCCCGCGCCGCGCCGCCTTGCGCATTTCCTTGATGAGCCGGTAGCCCGGGAAGAAGTAGGCGTTGGCAATCACGATGCGGTGCCTCGCGCTGCGGATGGCGGCGCGGTAGTGGCGCTCGATGTCGTCCTTGTGGTGCCGGTTGTCGCGCGAGACGAACAGCAGCGCGGCCTCGCCCGTTTTCTGCGTCGGGCCCGGCGCGATTTCCTGCACGCGGCGGCGGAACCAGCTGGGCGTCTTCTCGCCGACGGCGATCGCGCGCAGCACGAAGCGGTGGATCTGCGCCACCAGCGGCCCGGTGATCTCCACCGCGTAGTCCTGCTTGGCGCTGGGGCCGAAATCGCGCAACTGGTCGGCCGAATAGTTGATGCCGCCGACGAAGGCGCGCTCGCCGTCGATCACCACGATCTTGCGGTGCATGCGGCGAAACATGTTCAGGCGCTGGCCGAACAGGCTCTGGCCGGGGTCGAACACGCGGATCTTCACGCCGGCCGCGGCCAGCGAGCCGACGTAGTCGTCGGACAGGTGCGGCGAGCCGAAGCCGTCGACCATCACGTCGACCTTCACGCCGCGCCGCGCGGCCGCCAGCATGGCCTGGCGCAGTTCTTCGCCGACCTTGTCCTCGAACAGGATGAAGGTCTCGATCACCACCTCGCGCTGCGCCTGCGCGATGCACTCGAACACGCGCGGGTAGAACACCTCGCCGTTCTCCAGCAGCGCGATGGTGTTGCCCTCGGTCCAGTGCAGGGGCTTCTCGCGGCTCACAGCTGGATCTCCGCCACCAGCGGGGCATGGTCGGACAGGTGCGACCAGGGCCGGCGCGGCAGCACCACCGGCGCATGCACGCCGGCGTTGCGCACGTAGATGCGGTCCAGCGGCAGCACCGGGAAGCGGGCCGGGAAGGTGCGCGCGGCGCTGCCGGTGGCGCTCACGAAGACCTCGCGCAAGGCGGCGCCGTGGGCCAGCACGCTGTGCGCACGGCCACGCCAGTCGTTGAAATCGCCGGCCACGATCAAGGGCGCATCGGGCGCCACTTCGTCGCGCACGATGTGGCAGAGCAGTTCGAGCTGCTGCTGGCGGTGCACTTCGGACAGGCCGAGGTGAACGCAGATGGTGTGCACGTCGGCGGCGCGGCCCGGCAGGCGCAGCACGCAATGCAGCAGGCCGCGCTTTTCGGGTCCGGCGATGGAGATGTCGTGGTTCCTGAAATGCACGATCGGGAACTTGGACAGCACCGCGTTGCCGTGATGCCCGCGCGGATACACCGCATTGCGGCCATAGGCGAACTGCGGCCACATGGTGTCGGCCAGGAATTCGTAGTGCGGCGCCTCGGGCCAGTTCAACACCTGGCGCTGGTGCCGCGAATGGGTGCCCAGCACCTCCTGCAGGAACACCACGTCGGCGCCGACGGTGCGCACGGCGTCGCGCAGCTCGGGCAGGATGAACTTGCGGTTGAAGGACGTGAAGCCCTTGTGCGTGTTCACCGTCATGACCTTGAGGGCCGTGGGTGAGGGCAGCGCAGCGTCCAGCGGAGTGAGTTCGGGTTTCACACCCCGGTTGTAAGACGCGCCGGCCGGCGCGCCTGTAGGAAGGACCCGCGGATGGCGCGTGCGGGCAGGCGCCGGCGATGCGCTCCTACAGGCGCGGCCGGGGCGCCCAAGAAAAAGCCCGCCGGCATCGGGCCGATGCGGCGGGCGGGTGGCGCGCAGGCTGAGGGCCGGGCGCTCAGCTGGCGGCAGGGGCGGCGGCAGTGCCATGCGCACCGCGCGGGCCGTGGTGGCCACCGTGCGCGCCGCCGCGCGGACCCATCCTCAGCGTTTCCGCGTCGAAGGTCTTCTGCTGCGCCGGGTCCAGCGCGGCGTAGAAGCTGCGCGTGGCGTCGGCACGGCGCTCGAAGGCCATGGTGCGGGCGGCCTGGCGTTCCTTCATCAGGTCCAGCCGCTGCGGCGTGGTCATCTTGGCGAAGGCGTCGCGGTCGGGGCGCTGGGCGGGCGGGGCCGGCGGCTGGCGCGAATCGGCAAAGGCCGACCAGGCGCTTTCCTGCGAGGCGTTCAGCTGCAGCTTGGTCTTCAGGTCGGCCAGGCGCTTGGCCTGGAATTCCTTCATCTTTTCCATGCGCTGGGCCGGATCGCCGTGGCGCATGCGCGGCGCATGTTGCGCGCTCGGTGCCGCGGTGGCGGCGTCGGCCGGCGCAGTCGCTGCGGGCGGGGTGGCGGTCTGGGCCGAGGCGGCGAAGGCAACGCTGGCCAGCAGGCCAGCCCAGGCGAGGCGTTGACGGGTCGAGATCATGGTGCTTCCTTTCTAGAAGCCTGCCGAGAACAGCAGGTGAGGGAAAGTTTGGCGCCGCGGGGTGAAGCGCCTGTGTGCGAAAGGTGACGCTGCGTAAAGTTCCGTGAAGCGTGCCGGCAGCACCGCCTACTTGGGGCGCGGCGACTTGAGGCCGGCTGCCGGCGCCGGCAGCGCGCCGGCGCGCAGCAGGGCCACCGCGCGGGCCATGGCGCGGGCCACGTTGCGCACTTCTTCCTGCAGCGCTGCATCCGCATCCAGCGCTTCGTGGCTGGTGGCATAGGGTTCGTAGTAGCCGACGTAGCGGTCCAGCCGCGCCGCCGCACCGGCCTCGACCAGGCCCATCCAGTCCAGCCAGTCGCTCAGGTTGCGGCGCAGGCCTTCCACGCCCGCCACGTCACCGTGCACCACCAGGCCGTAGGTGCGGCCGGCCAGATGCTTGGGGTAGTGCCAGCCGCGCAGTTCGAGCGCCTTGGCCTCGTCGGGCTTCTTGCCATGGGTGGTGCTGGGGTCCGGGTTGCCGCCGTCGGCGCAGACCAGCCGGTCGATCATCAGCTTGAGGGCGCTGCTGGCCTGGTACCAGTGCGTCGGCGTGAGCAACAGCACGCCGTGCGCCGCGACCCACTTCGGGTAGATCTCGGCCATCCAGTCGCTGCCCTGGCGCAGGCTGTGGTTGGGGTAGCAGCTGCACGGCCAGTGGCACAGCGGCATGGCGGTCGAGACGCAGCCCTTGCAGGGATGGATCTGGCGCCCGTATTCCGAGGTGAGCAGGCTCAGGTCGAGCACCTCGGTCTCGATGCCGTCCTGCGCGAACTGGGCGCGCGCCAGCTCGCGCAGGCGGTGCGTCTTGGAGATTTCGCCCGGGCAGCTGCCGTCATTGCGCGGCGAGCCGTTGACCAGCAGCACCCGCGAGGGCGTCTGCGGATCGGCCCAGGCGGCCTGCGCGGCCTCGATCGCCCCGCGCGTGGCGAGCCAGTCGACCGACAGGTCGTAGTCGGGGTCGGCGTAGCCCGGGCCGGCCTTGCGCGTGACCGGCGCCTTGCGTCCCTCCTGGAAGGCCTGCCAGGCAATCTGCTCGATGCGCTGCAGCGCCGCCGCCTCGGCCTGGAAGGCCGGGTCGCGGTAGGCCTCCATGAAGCGATCGTGAAAGCTGTCGCGCCCGATCGGGGCCGGCGCCTGGCCCTTGCGAACTTCGGTCATGGCGCCACGCTAGGCGGCGCGCAGCGCACGCGCCCTGCGCCAATGCCGCGTTGCGCGGTAGGTCGGCGCCTTGCGGCCCAGCGCTCAACCCAGCTTGCCGTTCTGGAAGTCGTTCACCGCCTGCACCACCTGTTCGCGCGTGTTCATGACGAACGGGCCGTACTGCGCGATGGGTTCGCGCAATGGCCGCCCGGCGATGAGCAGCAGCCGCGCCGGACTGTGGTTGGTGCGCGGCGCGCGCAGTTGCACGCCGTCGCTGGCGGGTTCATTGGCCAGGATCGCCATGCGCTTGGTCGGCACCTCGCTGCTGCCGACGTAGATCGATTCGCGGAACACGTAGACCAGCGCGTTGTGCTCGGCCGGCAGCGCCTGCGTGAATTCGGCGCCGGGCGCCAGCGTGATGTCCAGGTACAGCGGCTCGGTGCGCTCGCGCTGCATGGCGCCCTGCACGCCGTTGCTGCTGCCGGCGATGACGCGCACGTGCACGCCGCCTTCCTGCGTGTACTCGGGAATCTCGGCGCTCTGGATGTCGCGATACCAGGGCTCGCGCATCTTGTCGTGCGCCGGCAGGTTGAGCCACAGCTGAAAGCCTTCCATCAGGCCCTGCTCCTGCTCGGGCAGTTCGCTGTGCACCAGGCCGCGCCCGGCGGTCATCCATTGCACGCCGCCGTTCTGCAGCAGCCCTTCGTGGCCGGCGCTGTCGCGGTGGCGCATGCGCCCGGCGATCATGTAGGTCACGGTCTCGAAGCCGCGGTGCGGGTGGTTCGGAAAGCCGCCGATGTAGTCGCCCGGGTTGTCGCTGCCGAAGGCGTCGAGCATCAGGAAGGGGTCCAGCCGCTGCTGCAGCGTCTGGTGCAGCACGCGCGTGAGCTTGACGCCGTCACCGTCGCTGGTGGAAACGCCGGCCACGATGCGCTCGATGCTGCGCGGGCGGGCCACCGCGGTGCGCGGCGCCTGGGGGATGTGATGCGTGTCCTTGTTCATCGCGAGGCTCCATGCTGCACGAAGCCCCTATGGTGGCACCCCTTCCCCGACCGCGCATGGCGCGTGGACAAAAATTTGTCGCGCCAGCCGTCGCCTTCACGCCTCCTTCGGGCGCGATGAACGCCGCGCTAGCAGCGCCACCGCCGTCAGCGTGAGGGCCATCACCAACAGCGAGACCACGGTGGTCACCGTGCCCAGTGCGTAGATCGCCGGCGTGGTGACGGTGGAGGTCAGGCCCTGCAGTTCGAGCGGCAGCGTGTTCACATCGCCGATGGCCTGCGAGGTGCGGGCGATTTCGTCCCAGCTGAGGGTGAAGCCGAACATGCCGATGCCGACGATGGACGGCCCGATGAGCGGCAGCACGACATGGCGAAACGCCTGCCACGGGGTGGCGCCGAGGTCGCGCGCGGCCTCTTCGTAGGCCGGGTTGAAGCGGTTGAAGACGGCGAACATGATCAGCAGGCCGAAGGGCAGCGTCCAGGTGAGGTGCGCGCCCAGCGCCGAGCTGAACAGGCCGAGCGAGGTGCCGTAGTTGTCCAGCAGGCCCTGTGCACCGACGGTGCCCAGCAGCCATTTCACGCCGCTGTCGATCAGGCGGAACTGCAGGCCGATGCCCAGCGAGACGATGATCGACGGCATGATCAGGCTGGCCACGGTGACGAAGAAAAGCCCGTTGCTGCCACGCAGCTTCTTGCGAAAGGCCAGCCCGGCCAGCACCGACAGCACCACGGTGAAGGCCATCACCACGGCGCCCAGCAGCAGCGAGCGCTGGAAGGCCGCGCCGATGTCGACCGTGCCGAGCCCTTCGGCCAGCTTGTGGAACCAGTGCAGCGAGACGCCGCGCAGCGGAAAGGTCAGGCCGCCTTCGGGGCCCTGGAAACTGAGCACGAAGATGGTGATCATCGGGCCGTAGAGGAACAGCACGAACAGGCCGAACACGATGGCCAGGGGCCAGAAGCTGGCGGGGCGGGGGTCGCGGCGGTGCTGGCTCATGGCGTTGTCCGGGACAGGCGCACTTCAAAGCTCCTTGCGGATGTCGACCAGCCGCGTCAGGCCCCAGATGATCATCAGCACCACCGCCAGCAGGATGACCGCGTTGGCCGCCGCGAGCGGGAACTGCAGGTACGAGGTCTGCACCTGGATGATCTTGCCGACCGAGGCGATCTGCTGGCCGCCCATCACGCCGATGGTGACGAAGTCGCCCATGACGATGGTGATGACGAAGATCGAACCGATCAGGATGCCGGTGCGCGACAGCGGAACGATCACGTTCCACAGGGTCTGCCAGCCGCTGGCGCCGGCATCGCTGGCGGCCTCCAGCAGCGAGCGGTCGATGCGCATCATCGAGTTGAAGATCGGCACGATCATGAACATCGTGTAGAGGTGCACGAAGGCCAGCACCACCGAGAAGTCGGAGAACAGCAGCCACTCGACGGGCTGATCGACCACGCCCAGCCCGACCAGGCCCTGGTTGACCAGGCCGTTGCGCCCGAGCAGCGGCACCCACGAAATCATGCGGATCACGTTGGAAGTCCAGAACGGCACCGTGCACAGCACGAACAGCACCGTCTGCACGGTGGCCGAGCGCACGTGGAAGGCCAGGAAATAGGCCACCGCGAAACCCAGCAGCAGCGTGATCGCCCACACCAGCAGGCAGAACTTCAAGGTGCTCAGGTAAGTCGACAAGGTGACGCACAGATCGCCGTTGTCGGTGAGCCGCGAACAGCCCTCGAAGATGCTGAAGTAGTTGCGCAGCGTCAGCGCCGGAATCAACTCGTATTCGTTGAAGTTCCACAAGCTGACCATCACGACCAGCGCCAGCGGAACCAGGAAGAAGAACAGGAACACCAGCGCAAACGGCGCCGCCTGCCACCACGCCTTGACGGTGTGGCTGGGCATGGAGGCGGAATGCGACGGAGACGCCAGTGAACTCATGAAGAACAATCAGGGATCCAGAGAAGGGCCAACGATTTCTTCGCCAAGGCGAGCGAAGCGAAGCCCGTTGGTGAACACCCGCGGAACCGGCTTTGCCGGGCCGCTGGGCGTGCCCCCTTGAGGGGGTATCGGTCGGCTACACGCAGTGAGCCGGCCAAACGGGGGTGGGCGTCACGCGGCTACGAATTCGTTCCACTTGCGCACCATGTACTCGTTCTCGTCCATCACCGCATTCCAGCAGGCGATGCCGCCCATGCGCTCTTCGTAGCTGCCGCCGTCGCGCACCGAACCGGCCTTGGCGATCACGTCGCCCTGCGGGCTCTTGATGTCCTGCGCCGCGCTCTTGCCTTCCATCCAGTAGGCCCATTCGTAGGCTTCCATCTTGTCCTTGGCGGTTTCCAGCACGGCGCTGTAGTAGCCCTGGCGATTGAGGTAGGCGCCGGCCCAGCCGTCGAGGAACCAGTTGATGAATTCGTAGGCCGCGTCGAGCTTCTTGCCCGACAGCGTGGCTGGCAGGCCGAAGCCCGAGGCCCAGGCGCGATAGCCCTCCTTCAGCGGCTGGAAGGTGCAGTCGATGCCCTTGCTGCGCACGGCAGTGACGGCCGGCGACCACATCGACTGGATCACCACCTCGCCCGAAGCCATCAGGTTGACCGACTCGTTGAAGTCCTTCCACAGCGCGCGGAACTGGCCGGCCTTCTTGGCCTCGATCAAGGTCTTGATCGTCATGTCGATCTCGGCCTTGGTCATGTTGCCCTTGTCGGCGTACTTGTGCAGGCCCTTGGCTTCCACCACCATCGCCGCGTCCATGATGCCGATGGAAGGGATGTTCAGGATCGCCGACTTGCCCTTGAATTCCGGGTTCAGCAACTCGGCCCAGGAGCTGATCGGGCGCTTGATCAGGTCGGGGCGGATGCCCAGCGTGTCGGCGTTGTAGGTGGTGGGGATCAGCGTCATCCACTCGGTGGGCGACTTGGCGAAGGCCTTGCTCTTCTCGCCTTCCAGGAAGATCACCTTCTTGGGGGCGGTGCCCTGGTCGCCCACCGCCTTGCCGGCCACGGTGCCGGTGGTGAACAGCGACGTGATCTTGCTCGCGTTCTTCACGCGCTTGACGTCGATGCCCTTGAGGTTGCCGGTCGGCACGATCTTCTTGAGCGAGAAGAACTCGGTGTCGAGCAGGTCGAAACTGTTCGGCGCGGTCACGGCGCGCTTGGTCACGTCGTCGGTGGTGACGGCCACGTACTGGATCTCGATGCCGGTGTCGGCCTTGAACTTGTCGGCGATCGCCTTGTCCTGGTTGACCGCCGTGCCCAGGTAACGCAGCACCACTTTCTCCTGCGCGTGCACGAAGGGCGCCACGCCGCTGGCCAGGATGCCGGCGGTGCCTTGCAGCAGGGTGCGGCGTTTCAGTCCGCCAGAAGAAATGGAATCGTTCGCGTCGGTCATGTCAGGCTCCGGGAATGGTTGGTTTTGGAGGAGGGGAAGCAAGGGGCGTGCGCCAGCGCGCCGAACACGCAAAAGCTCATGCGGCCATGGCCGCCAGTTCGTCGCGCCGGGGTTTGACGTGGCCACGCGGCGGCGGCGCGGCCGGCCGCTGGGCGCCGGGGCCGAGCACGCGCGCGTCTTCGGGCCGCCAGGCCAGGCGCACGGCTTCGCCGACGGCGAAGGGCTTGGCCAGGAAGGTGGCCTCGTGCAGCAGCACGGTCACGCCCTTGTCGCCGGCGGGCGCGCCGTCAAACGCCGCGCCCAGCAGCACGTAGGTGCCCTGGTATTCGACATCGGTGATGCGGGCGCCGATGCCATCGTCGGTGTCGCTGGCCGAGGCGATCTGCATGTGGTCGTTGCGCACGGCAATCTGGCCGCCGACGGTGGCGAACACGTTGTGGCCGCCCATGAAGCGCGCCACGAATTCGCTCGCCGGATGGTTGTAGACCGCGTGCGGCGCGCCGACCTGTTCGATCAGCCCCTGGTTCATCACCACCATGGTGTCGGCCAGCGCCATCGCCTCTTCCTGCGAGTGGGTGACGTGGATGAAGGTCAGGCCCAGTTCCTTCTGCCAGCGGCGCAGCTCGGCGCGCATCTGCACGCGCAGGAAGGGATCGAGTGCGGACAGCGGTTCATCGAGCAGCAGCACGCGCGGCTGGGTGATGAGCGCGCGCGCCAGGGCCACGCGCTGCTGCTGGCCGCCGGAAAGCTCGGACGGCTTGCGCTGCGCCAGGTGGCTCATCGCCACCCGTTCGAGCAGTTCGCCGGCGCGCTGGTGGCGCTCGGCCTTGGCCATGCCTTTCATCTTCAGGCTGAAGGCCACGTTGTCGAGCGCGCTCAGGTGCGGAAACAACGCAAAGCTCTGGAACATCATGGCCGTGCCGCGCGCTGCCGCCGGCAGGTTGGTGATGTTGCGGTTGTCCAGCAGGATGTCGCCGCCGGAGACCGACTCGTGCCCGGCCACCATGCGCAGCGTGGTGCTCTTGCCGCAGCCCGAGGGGCCGAGCAGGCAGCAATAGCTGCCGTCCTGAATGCGAAGGTCGATCTGGTCGACCGCGGCCGGGCTATCGGCGGCGTAGCGCTTGGTCAGCGCGACGATCTCGATCGCCGTGGCGGGGGAGGCGGGTGCTGCGTCCATTGCACAGGACATCGCAAGACATGTGCCACCGGCGCGGCCCCGGTGGCGCGCACCGCCGGCGTGCATCGCGCCCGAAAATGTGAGCAGCCACTGCTGCGCCGCTGCCGGATCAGGGCGGAGGGTAGTGCGCCGCGGCGACGCTGCGTATCAGTGCATCGCGCTGGCGGTAGTTGATGCCGCGGATGCGTTCGCTCACCGCTTTGGTGCGCGCGGGATCGGGCTGGCCTTCGCTGCGCCAGCGCGCCAGCGCGCCGGCCGGGTCGGCCTGCAAGCTTGCCAGCCAGACCGCCTGCGCCGCTTCCAGCCGGGCAGGGCTGCGTTTGAAGTAGTAGCGCGCGGCCGGCTCGACGCCACACAAGCCGTCACCCCAGGGCGCATTGTCCAGCCAGGCCTGCAGGATCGCCGGCTTGTCCATGCTGCTTTCCAGATCAGCCACGTAGAGCCACTCGCGCATGCGCTGCGCCAGCGGCGTGGCACCGGTCGGCGTGACCAAGGCGGCCACGCGCTCGCTCACGGTGCGTTCCACCGGCTTGGGCTGGCCCGCCTTGTCCAGCACCGGCGGGTCGGTCAGCAGCGCCGCCAGGGCGGCGGGCTCGAAACCGGCGTGCTGGAAGAAATCCGGATCCTGCGCCGCCACCACGGCGCGCGCGATCCAGCTGTCGTTGGGCAGGCGGCTGGGGGCGCCGCAGGCGCTGCGCTGGCTCAGCAGCTCCCGTGCGCCGAGACCGGAGACCTTGAACTTGTCGGGCCGCGGCTGCAGCACGAAGGCATGGCTGGGCAGGCTCAGGCGGCCGCGCACGTCGACCGTGCCCTCGACGTGGGCGCGCTGCATTTCCGGTAGCGCCGGCACCAGGAGGGCGTACCACTGGTCGATGCGTCCGTCCGGCACTTCACCGGTCAGCAGCAGGTCCTTTTGCGACAGCTGGCCTTCCCAGTGGCCCTGGAGGGGGGCGCTGCGGCTGCCGCCGGGCGTGAGCTCGATCGCGCCCTCGAGCGCCGTCACCTCGCGCTTGACGGTCAGCTTGACGCTGTCGGCGCGCAGCGTTTCGCCCCCCATCAGCGCGCTGCAGGGCGCGCATTGCACTGCCAGGTGCTGGCTGGGCGCTTCCCAGGCCAGCTGCAGCTCGCCAAAGCGGGTGTTGAACGAGAGGCCGTCGAGCTGCGGTGCAAACCAGGACACCGTTGCCAGCCGGATCACGGTCGGCATGCCGACCTCGAAGGAAATCGGCCCCAGCGTGACCTCTTGCGCCCATTCGCCGGGCGAAGGTGCCAGCGCCAGTTTGACGATCAGGGTGAGCGCCACCAGCGTGGTCAACACCAGGGCCAGCAAGGCGAAAAGCAGGTACCGCAAGGCCTTTTTCAAAGCTCCTCCCGTGAGCTGTTGCGCGCGTTCCTTCGAATTGCCGCGGCATCGCTGCCGTGGTTTTGCACAAGTGTGTCGCAAAGCTGCGCAGGCGTTGGCTTTTTTTCTTCGGGCGCGGCGCTCACTATCTCTCTTCCTATTTCTTCTATCTTTAATTAGTAGTAGTAGATAAGGGTTGCTGCCCGCTGTGGAAAAGCCGACTTTCGCGTTTTGCGACAAGCACTTGGCGACGGGACCTGACTGTGTGCACCCGGGTGTTCGTGCTGTCGCGCCAACAGGGACAACTCCGGCGCGGCCGATGCGCCTGTGGATAAGTACCCACTTGTTCCACAACTCTCCCCAGAGTTCTCCTTTGACAGGGTCAGCCAAATGTGAGATTGGCGAATGGACCGCATGAATAGTGCACCGCACAAAAATTGAGCAGACTGTTGATTTCCTTTTTAAAACAATGACTTGCAAACGCTTTACATGGAAGTGCATGAATTGCCCACAAAGTTATCCACAAAAACCGGGGAAAAGGGCTCCGACGGGGGATAACTCGCCTTCCAGGAGGCGCGGCGATGCAGCGGGCGCGGCCAGGCCGGCCGGAACGGCCGCTGGGGGTCCGAAAGAAAGGGAAGGAAGAAACGCCGGCGCGGGGCCGGCGTGCGTCAGCCGCTCAGTGGCTGACGTGGGGAGCGCGGACGCCGGTCGCCAGTTCGTCCAGGATCGGACAGTCCGGACGGGCGTCGCCCTGGCAGCAATGCACCAGGTGGGCCAGCGTGTCCTGCATGCCCTGCATGTGGGCGATGCGCGTCTTCAGCTCGTCCAGGTGCTTCTGGGCGATGCGCTTGACGCTGGCGCTGGCACGGCGCCGGTTGTGCCACAGGCTCACCAGTTCGGCGATTTCCTCCATCGAGAAGCCGAGCTCGCGTGCCCGCTTGATGAAACGCAGCGTGTGGATATCGGCTTCGGTGTATTGGCGGTAGCCGGTCTCGGTGCGGGCCACGGTGGAGAGCAGGCCCAGGCTTTCATAGTGGCGCACCATGCGCGGCGACACGCCCGAGCGGCTGGCCGCCAGGCCGATGGCCACCGGTGCAGCCGCCATGGCAGCGGCGCGTGCCATCACGCCACCTCGTAGCCGGCGCCGACAATCGCGGCGGCCAGTGCGGTACGCGCTTGCTGGCTGGTCACTTCGACCTTGCCGCTGGCCAGCTCCACTTCAACGCGTGCCGTCGGGTCGAGCGCGGCCACCGCGCTCTTCACCGCATTGACGCAGTTGTTGCAGCCCATGCCGGCCACCTGGAAAACTTCGGTCATTGCTTGCTCCTTGTTGGGTTGACTGCGCGAGTCTCAAGCTTGACATCATGTCAAAGTCAAGTCCAACGCAGGTACTTGACCTTGCCATGATGTCAAGGAATACGCTGCGTTTCATGAACACTGCGCTCTCGGCTCCGGCCACCGTCACTGCCCCTGCCATCACCGAAACGCTCGACCTCGGCGTCGAGGGCATGACCTGCGCCTCGTGCGTGGCTCGCGTGGAACGCGCGCTGCGCGCCGTGCCCGGCGTGCAGCAAGCGAGCGTCAACCTGGCGACCGAATCGGCCCGTGTGGTGGCCGTGGCCACGCCCGACAACACGGTACGGCTGCGGCGCGCCTTGCGCAGCGCGGGCTACGCGCCACGCGACACGCCGGTGGCGGACGTGCAGGACGCATCGCCGTGGGCCGGCTTTGCGCCGGTGGCCATCGGTCTCGTGTTGTGCCTGCCGCTGGTCTTGCCGATGCTGCTGCAACCCTTCGGTGTGCACCTCATGGTGCCGGCGTGGTTGCAGCTGGTGCTGGCCGCGCCGGTGCAGTTCTGGCTGGGCGCGCATTTCTACCGGGCGGGCTGGCGCGCGGCGCGGGCCGGCAGCGGCAACATGGAGTTGCTGGTGGCGCTGGGCACCAGCGCGGCCTTCAGCCTGTCGCTGTGGCTGTGGTGGCGCGCGCCGGCGGGCGTCATGCCGCACCTGTACTTCGAGGCGTCGGCGCTGGTCATCACGCTGGTGATGCTGGGCAAGTGGCTGGAGGCGCGCGCCAAGCGGCAGGCCACATCGGCGATTCGCGCCCTGCACGGCTTGCGCCCGGCGCTGGCCCACGTGATCGGGGCGCACGGTGAAGCCGACGTGCCGGTGGCCGAGCTGGTGGTGGGCGACCATGTCGCGGTACGCCCGGGCGAGCGCGTGCCGGCCGATGCGGAGGTGATAGAGGGCCGTTCCTCGGTCGATGAATCGATGCTGACGGGCGAGCCGCTGCCGGTCGCCAAGGCGCCCGGCGACCGGCTCACCGGCGGCGCCGTCAATGGCGAAGGGCGCTTGGTGGTGGAGGTGCTGGCGGTGGGCGCCGAAAGCGTGCTGGCACGCATCATCCGCCTGGTCGAGGATGCGCAGGCGGCGAAGGCGCCGATCCAGCGCCTGGTCGATCGGGTGGCGGCGGTGTTCGTGCCGGTGGTGTTGCTCATCGCGTTGGCCACGCTGGTCGGCTGGTTGCTGGCGGGTGCCGGCGTGGAGACCGCCTTGGTGAACGCGGTGACGGTGCTGGTGATTGCCTGCCCTTGCGCGCTGGGTCTGGCGACGCCGGTGGCGGTGATGGCGGGCACCGGCGTGGCGGCGCGCCACGGCATCCTGATCAAGGACGCGCGTGCGTTGGAACTGGCACACAAGGTCGACACCGTGGCTTTCGACAAGACCGGCACGCTCACCTTGGGCCAGCCGCGCCTGGTGTCGCTGCTGCCGTTGGCGGCGGCCGCGTCGGCCGCAATGGATGAAGCAACGCTGCTGCGCATCGCCGCCACGTTGCAAAGCGGCAGCGAGCATCCGCTGGCGCGGGCGGTGCTGGCGGCGGCCAGCGACAAGGGCCTTGTGCCGGCCACCGCGCAGGATCTGCAGGCAGTGGCCGGGCGCGGCGTGCGCGGCGTGGTCGAAGTGCAGGGCGAATCGCAACCATGGGCGCTGGCCAGCCTGCGCTGGTGCGAGGAAGAGGGGGTGCACCTTTCAGCCGAGGCGTTGCAGGAACTGAACGCGCAGGGCGCTTCGGTCTCGGCGCTGCTGCAATGGCAGGGCGACACGGCGCACGCGCGGGCCTTGCTGGCCTTTGCCGACGAGCCCAAGCCGGGCGCCGCGGCGGCCTTGGCGCGCCTGCGCCAGCGGGGCTTGCGCGTGGTGATGATCTCGGGCGACAACCCGCGTGCCGCCCAGGCCATGGCGGCGCGGGTGGGCATCGATGTGCAGGACGTGCGCGCCAACGTGCTGCCGGGCGACAAGGCCGCCGTGGTGCAGGCGCTGCGCGCCGAGGGCCGGGTGGTGGCGATGGTGGGCGACGGCATCAACGACGCGCCGGCACTGGCGGCCGCCGATGTCGGCATGGCGATGGCCAACGGCACCGACGTGGCGATGGAGGCCGCCGGCATCACGCTGATGCGCGGCGACCTCGGTCTGGTGGCCGATGCCTTCGACCTGTCGGCACGCACCGTGGCCAAGATCCGGCAGAACCTGTTCTGGGCCTTTGCCTACAACGTGCTGGGCATTCCCTTTGCCGCTCTCGGCCTGCTCAGCCCGGTGGTGGCCGGCGGGGCAATGGCGGCATCCAGCGTGAGCGTGATGAGCAACGCCTTGCTGCTGCGGCGCTGGCGGCCGCAGCGCCCTTGACCCCTGACCCTTGAGTCAGGGCGTGGCGGCTGCGGCCGGCCGGGCCACGGCGTCCAGTGCGTCCAGCACGTGCTGCGCCAGGATGGCGTGGCCACGCGGGGTGGGGTGGAAGTTGTCGGACCACAGGTAGGTCTGCGCGGCATCCGGCGCCGCCAGCGTGGCGGCGGTGCAGAAGGCAGCGCTGGCGCCGGGCGTTTCGTTGGTGCAGGCGGGCGTGTCGACGTTCACCAGGCCGTAGGCCTGCGGGTTGGCGATGGCGTCGGCAAAGGCGCTGTCCGTCTCGAAGTACAGCGCGCCTTGCACGCCGGCCAGGCCGTCGCGCAGGATGCTGTTGAAGCGGGCGGTCCAGGCCGTGATGCGGGCGGCCGGCACCGGCGTGTAGCAACCGGTGGCCTGGTAGGCGTCGCTCAGGTACACGCGGCCGAAGGGGTTGGAACTCCAGTCGGCCGCCGAGGCCACCAGCACCAGCGGTGCGCCGCGTGCCAGCAGGCGTTTCACGTTGTCGACCTGCGCATGGGCGGCCTGATCGATCTGTGCATCGGCGATCGCGTCGGTGGTGTTGCCGGCGCCCAGCTGGTTGTCGTCGGTGCCCCAGCACAGCGCGCTGAACTGGGCATAGCTGTCGTTGCCGCCGCCGTCGATCAGCACCAGTTCATGCGCACCGACACGCTCGTGCGTGTCCAGGTAGCGCGTGACCTGGGACGCGACGGGCGCGACCAGCTGGTTGTTGCCGATGCCGCTCTCGCTGGGCAAGGCGGCCACGCGCGCGCCGCCTTCGGCGTAGCCGTTGCCGCCGAGCTCGGTGGCGGTGCCCACTTCGGTGGTGGCGCCGTAGCTGGCGTCCTTGTCCATGGTGAGCGAACGCGCGGGACGCAGGGCGAGGCCGTAGTGATCGGCGATGTCCTCGACCCAGACCTTGCCGGGGTTCACGGTGAATTTGCCCGGATTGTCCGGATCGCCGGTGGCGACGGCGTAGGTGCCGACGTCGCTCAGGCTGTCACCGAAGACAGTGATGGCACCGATGGCGAGACGGCTGTCGGGCGCCGGGGTGTTGGTGGCGGGTGCGGTGGGCGTGGCCACCGGTGTGTCGCTGCCGCCGCCGCAGGCGGCCAGCGAGACAAGGGCCAGCGCGGCGAGCAGGCGCGCGCAGGGGCGCAGGCGTGCGCGGGATGCGTTCATGAGATATCTCCGATGTTCTTATGTCCAGGCATGGCCGTGCTGCAAGGGCTGCAGCCGGCAAGACATGGTCGGAGTTCTCAGTGCCTGCGGGCGTCACGCCGACGACAGCCGGAGCCCGGCTGTGGAGTCGATGCAACGCCGCGGCGGCGTCGGTCAGCCCAGGGCCGGGTAGTCCGTATAGCCCTTGGCGCCGCCGCCGTACATGGTGGCCTTGTCCACTTCGTTGAGCGGCGCGTTCTCGCGCAGGCGGCGCACCAGGTCGGGGTTGGCGATGAAGGGCTTGCCGAAGGCGACCAGGTCGTCGCCTTCCTTCACGGCTTCATCGGCCAGCGGCTTGTCGTAGCCGTTGTTGACCATCCAGGCGCCCTTGCCGCCGGCGGCGCGGTAGGCGGCCTTGAGTGCTTCGTAGTCGAAGGGACGGTCGGCGATTTCGCGTGGGCCGCCGGTGGCGCCTTCGATGATGTGGATGTAGGCCAGGCCGAGTGGGGCCAGCTGGCGCACGACGTAGTCGAACAGCGGCTGCGGGTCGGCGTCGACCACGTCGTTGGCCGGCGTGACGGGCGACAGGCGAATGCCGGTGCGGCCGCCGCCGATGGCGTCGACGATGGCGCGCGTGGCTTCGAGCAGCAGGCGGGCGCGGTTCTCGATGCGGCCGCCGTAGTCGTCGGTGCGCTGGTTGCTGCCGGTCTTGAGGAACTGGTCGAGCAGGTAGCCGTTGGCGCCGTGGATTTCCACGCCGTCGAAGCCGGCCGTTTCCACCGCGCTGCGGGCGGCGGCCTGGTAGCTGTGCACGATGCCGGGCAGTTCGGCGGCGTCGAGCGCGCGCGGGGCGGAGGTCTCGACGAAGGTCGGCACGCCGTCCTTGATGAGCACAGTCTTGGTCTTGGCGGTGATGGCCGAGGGCGCCACCGGCTGGCCGTTGTCGGGCTGCAGTTCGGTATGCGAGACGCGGCCCACGTGCCACAGCTGCACCACGATCTTGCCGCCCTTTGCGTGCACCGCGTCGGTCACGCGCTTCCAGCCGTCGAGCTGCTCGCTGCCGTACAGGCCGGGCACGTCGGCGTAGCCCTGGCCCTGGTGGCTGATGGCGGTGGCTTCGGTGATCAGCAGGCCGGCACTGGCGCGCTGGCTGTAGTAGGTGGCGGTGAGGGCGTTGGGAATGGCGTTGGGCGAACGGTTGCGCGTGAGCGGCGCCATGACGATGCGGTTGGCCAGTTGCAGGTCACCGGCCTGGACGGGATCGAAGAGAGAAGGCATCTTTTCCTTGGGAAGAGAAAACGGGTTGCGGATGGCGCAGCCTACGTGCGCCGCCGCAACCTTGCCAGCATGTCAGGCGAGAAGGCCTTCGGCTTTCATGGCTTGTTGCACCGCCGGGCGCGCAGCCACGCGTTCGCGGTAGGCGTTGAGGTTGTCCAGGCCGGTGATGTCGACGCCGGCGCGCGAAGCCCAGTTGGTGACGGTGAAGAGGTAGCCGTCGGCCACCGAGAAGTGATCGCCCATGAGGTAGCTCTTGCCGGCCAGTTGCCCGTCGACCCACTTCAGGCGCGAATTCAGCTTGTCCTTGGTGAGGGTCTTGTAGCTGTCCGGCGTGGCCGGGTTGAACAGCGGGCTGAAGCCCTTGTGGATTTCCGTGCCGATGAAGGTCAGCCATTCCTGCAGGCGGTAGCGCTGCAGCGTGCCGCTGGCCGGCGCCAGGTTCTTGGTGGGCGCCTGGTCGGCGATGTACTGGACGATGGCCGGGCCTTCGCGCAGCAGGGTGCCGTCGTCGAGCTCGAGCAGCGGCACGTAGCCCAGCGGGTTGATGCCGTAGTAATCGGTGCCGTCCTTGAGCTGGTGGGTCTTGGTGCTGGCGAGCACCGGTTCGAAGGCGAGGCCGGCCTCGTGCAGCGCGATATGGGGCGACAGCGAGCAGGCGCCGGGCGAGTAATACAGCTTCATGAAAAGTCTCCGTGAGAGTGGCGGCAGAGGCCACGGGTTTGCAAATGAAATGCAGCAGCAATGCTAGCGGCTCAGCGCCGCGCGCTTGTCCTACGGGGCATTGCGCGCGGGGCCGATGCGGCGCGCTGGCCGCGCTTTCTACAGTGCCTCCACTGTGCAGGCCACCCCTGCCGAAGGAGAAACCGGAATGTTGAAATACGCCATCGTGTTTGCCATCGTTTCGCTGATTGCCGGCGTGCTCGGCTTCAGCGGCGTGGCGGTCGGCGCCGCGGCCATTGCCAAGCTGCTGTTCGGCCTGTTCCTGGTCCTGACCGTGGTGTTCCTGGTGCTCGCCGCACTGGGCGTGGGCGCGGTGAAGAAAGCATTGGATTGATCATGGACACCGCTTCGACGCACAGCTTTGGCCGTGCCCTGGGCGGTGTGCCGGCGACGCCGGCGCACCAGGTGCAGCGTGTGCTGCAAGTCACGGAAACGCGGTGGAACGTGCCACAACAGGGGCGGGCCCGCGCCGGCGTGGCGGCCCGTACCCGCGGCGCGGCCCCGGGCATGTTGGCGCGTCGCGCGCGATGAGTGTGCGCATGCTATCAAAAAGATAGCAAACTAGTTCGAAAGCGCGCCGCTCCTGCCGCGCTGCCGACACCGTCGGCGGCCAAGGGCGCTTGACCTTTGCGCTGCCAAGAAAAGAGGCAAACGACTAAAATCGATGCCCTCTTTCCCTCGCGCAGGTCAACGCGCTCCCCACATGCTTTACCCCGAAGAATTCGACGTGATCGTCGTTGGTGGCGGCCATGCCGGCACCGAGGCCGCCTTGGCGGCAGCGCGCATGGGCGCGCGCACGCTCCTGCTGTCGCACAACATCGAGACGCTGGGCCAGATGAGTTGCAATCCGTCGATCGGCGGCATCGGCAAGGGGCACCTGGTGAAGGAGGTCGATGCGCTCGGCGGGGCGATGGGGATCGCGACCGACGAGGCGGGCATCCAGTTCCGCATCCTCAACTCGAGCAAGGGCCCGGCCGTGCGCGCCACCCGTGCGCAGGCCGATCGCGTGCTGTACAAGGCCGCCATCCGTCAACGCCTGGAAAACCAGCCCAACCTGTCGCTGTTCCAGCAGGCGGTGGACGACCTGATGATCGAGGGCGACCGCGTGGTCGGCGCGGTGACGCAGGTGGGCATTGCCTTTCGGGCGCGCACCGTGGTGCTGACGGCCGGGACCTTCCTGGATGGGCGCATCCACGTCGGGCTGGACAACTACCAGGCGGGCCGCGCGGGGGATCCGCCGGCGGTCAGCCTGTCGGCGCGCCTGAAGGAACTGAAGCTGCCGCAGGGCCGGCTCAAGACCGGCACGCCGCCGCGGCTGGACGGCCGCAGCATCGATTTTTCCAAGTGCACCGAGCAACCGGGCGACGGCATGCCCGGTGGTGGCGCGGCGCACATGCCGGTGTTCAGCTTCATGGGCCGCGCCGACATGCACCCGCGGCAGATGCCTTGCTGGATCACGCACACCAATGCGCGCACGCACGACATCATCCGCTCCGGCTTCGACCGCAGCCCGATGTTCACCGGCAAGATCGACGGCGTGGGGCCGCGCTATTGCCCGAGCGTGGAAGACAAGATCAACCGCTTTGCCGACAAGGAAAGCCATCAGATCTTCCTCGAGCCGGAAGGCCTGAGCACGCACGAGTACTACCCGAACGGCATTTCCACCAGCCTGCCCTTCGACGTGCAGTACCAGCTGGTGCGCTCGATGGCCGGCCTGGAGAACGCGCACATCCTGCGCCCCGGCTACGCCATCGAATACGACTACTTCGACCCGCGGGCGCTGCACAGCAGTTTCGAGACGCGCTCGATCAAGGGGCTGTACTTTGCCGGGCAGATCAACGGCACCACCGGCTACGAGGAAGCCGCGGCGCAAGGCCTGTTCGCTGGCATCAACGCTGCGCTGCAATGCCGCGGCGACGCCCCGTGGCTGCCGCGCCGCGACGAAGCCTATCTGGGCGTGCTGGTCGACGACCTGATCACCAAGGGCGTGACCGAGCCGTACCGCATGTTCACCAGCCGCGCCGAGTTCCGCTTGCAACTGCGCGAGGACAACGCGGACATGCGCTTGACCGAAACCGGCCGCCGCCTGGGCTTGGTGGACGACGCGCGGTGGGACGCCTTCTCGCGCAAGCGCGACGCTGTTTCACGTGAAACAGAACGCCTCAAGTCGATCTGGGTGAATCCGCGCAATCTGCCGGCCAGCGAATCCGAGCGGGTGCTGGGCAAGGCGATCGAGCACGAATACAACCTGGGGGACCTGCTGCGTCGGCCCGATGTCAGCTACGCCTCGCTCATGTCGCTCGACGGCGGCAAGTATTCGTCGGAGGAGGGCGCCTTGCTGGGCGAGACCGAGATCGAGCAAATCGAGATCGCCGCCAAGTATTCGGGCTACATTGACCGGCAGCACGACGAAGTGCAACGCGCTGCCCACTTCGAGAGCCTGAAGCTGCCGGCCGACCTCGACTACAACCAGGTCCCGGCCCTGAGTTTCGAGGTGCGCCAGAAGCTGACCACGCATCGGCCCGAGACTTTGGGCCAGGCCTCGCGCATTTCGGGTGTGACGCCGGCCGCCATTTCGTTGTTGCTGATCCACCTGCGCAAGGGCGGCTACCGCGCCTTTGCGGTGGCGCCGGCCGACGCTGCGGACAGCGTCGCGTGATGGGCGGCAGCAATTCGAACGCCCGCGAGGCACTGCTCCGCGGCGCACAGGCCATGGGCGTTGCGTTGACGGAAACCCAGTGCGACAAGCTGCTGGCCTACGGCGCACTGATTCTCAAGTGGAACAAGGTCTACAACCTGACGGCGCTGCGCGATCCGACGCAGGTGTTGACGCACCATCTGCTGGACAGCCTGTCGGTCATCGCGCCGCTGGCACGCATGTGCCCGGACGCGCGGCGCCTGCTGGATGTGGGCTCCGGCGCGGGCTTGCCGGGCGCGGTGATCGCCATCATGCGGCCCGACGTGTCGGTCACCTGCGTCGACGCGGTGGCGAAAAAGGCGGCCTTCATTCGCCAGGTGGCCGCTGAACTTGCGCTGCCAAACCTCAACGGCATGCATGCGCGGGTGGAAACCATCGGCGGCAGCTACGACGTGATCAGCTGCCGCGCCTTTGCTTCCTTGGTGGATTTCTACGCCGGCTCCCAGCATCTGCTGGAGCAGGGCGGCGTCTGGCTCGCCATGAAGGGCAAGGTGCCCGATGCCGAGATCGCCGAATTGGCCGCCGAGGTCGATGTGTTTCACGTGGAACAACTGACGGTGTCGGGGCTCGATGCCGAGCGCTGCATCGTCTGGGCCCGAAAAAAGCCGGCCTGAGCGGGCCGGGGAAGGGCGCATTCGCACCATCGCCGGCGCCCCTCGCTTAGACTCGATGCTCTCCTTCCTTTTCGGGTCATGTCATGTTCGGCATTGCTGACTACGGCGCATTCGTTGTCGCCATCATCGTCTTCCTCCTGATTCCCGGCCCCGGGAACCTGGCGTTGATCACATCCACCGGAAAGGGCGGCGTGCGCGCCGGACTGGCCGCGACCTTCGGCCTGATCCTGGGCGACCAGTGCCTGATGTGGGCGGCCGTGGCCGGCGTGGCCGCCATCCTGGCCGCCTACCCGACCGCCTTCCACCTCGTTCAGTGGCTGGGTGCCGCCTACCTCGCCTGGCTGGGCCTGAAGATGATCCGCGCCAAGCCCGGCGCCGCGCCGATCCTGAACATCCGCCCGCGCCACTACCTGCGCCAGAGCTACCTGATCACCTTGCTCAATCCCAAGGCGATCGTCTTCTACATGGCCTTCTTCCCGCTGTTCATCGACCCGGTGCATCACCAGGGCCTGCAGACCTTCGGCGCGATGGCCCTGACCGTGGCGCTGCTGACTTTCGCCTATGGCCTGACCATGGTGCTGCTGACCCATTTCCTGGCGGCGCGCCTGCGCGCCAGCCCACGCATTGCCGCCACGCTGGAAAAGCTGGCTGGCGTGTTTCTCGTAGCGTTCGGGGTCAAGCTGGCCCTGAGCCAGTGACGGACCCTCATGGCCAAGATTTTCTGTATCGCGAACCAGAAGGGCGGCGTCGGCAAGACGACCACCACCGTCAACCTGGCTGCCGGACTGGCCAAGCTCGGCCAGAACGTGCTCATGATCGACCTCGACCCGCAGGGCAACGCCACCATGGGCTCGGGCATCGACAAGCGCCAGTTGGAGCTGACGGTGTACGACGTGCTGCTGGAATCGGCGTCGGTGGCCGAGGCCCGCGTCAAGGCAGACCGCCTGGTGGAAGGGGGCTGCGGCTATGACGTGCTGGGCGCCAACCGGGAACTGGCCGGCGCCGAAGTGGAAATGGTCAGCCTCGACCGCCGCGAGAAGCGCCTGCGCACCGCGCTGGCGGCGGTGGGTGCCGAATACGACTTCATCCTGATCGACTGCCCGCCTTCGCTCAGCCTGCTCACCCTCAACGGCCTGTGCGCCGCGCACGGCGTGATCGTGCCGATGCAGTGCGAGTACTTCGCGCTCGAGGGGCTGACCGACCTGGTCAACACCATCAAGCAGGTGCACGCCAACCTCAACAAGAACCTGCAGATCATCGGCCTGCTGCGCGTCATGTTCGACCCGCGCATCACGCTGCAGCAGCAGGTGAGCGATCAGTTGAAGGCGCATTTCGGCGACAAGGTGTTCGACACCGTGATCCCGCGCAACGTGCGGCTGGCCGAGGCGCCCAGCTACGGCCTGCCGGGCGTGGTGTTCGACCCGTCGGCCAAGGGCAGCCAAGCCTTCGTCGCCTTTGCCCGCGAAGTGGTCGAGAAGATGCCGCCGGCCAACAGCACCGCGCCGGTGCCGGTGGCGCCGCTGGCGCCTTTTGCCGAGGCCGCGACACCTGCGGCTGCGGCCCAGGCACCGGCCGACGACGCGGACGGCGACACCCTTCCCAGCCTGCAGGATCGTGCCTGAGCTTCGGCCCGCGTGCCATGCCGGCGCCGCCGGTCTGCGCTCGGGCGCTACAAAAAACATAGCAAATGAGTGATCCCACCATCCTGTTGCTGCCGGGCTGGCAGAACAGCGACCCCGACCATTGGCAGAGCCGCTGGGAACGCCGCTACGGCGACACCCGCGTGCAGCAGCACGACTGGATGCGCCCCTTGCGCGGCGACTGGTCGGCCCAACTCGAAGAGGCTGTGCTGGCCGCGCCCGGCCCGGTGGCGCTGGTGGCGCACAGCCTGGGCTGCGTGCTGGTGGCGTCGTGGGCGGCGCACTCGCGCCACACCGCCAAGGTGCGCGGCGCCTTGCTGGTGGCGCCCGGCGACACCGAAAGCGAGGACCTGCGCCAGCGCATTCCGGGCTGGGCGCCGATCGTGCGCCAGGCCTTGCCCTTTCCCGCCCTGATGGTGGCCGCCAACGACGACCCGTACTGCGCCGCCGAGCGCAGCCGCCAACTGGCGGCCGACTGGGGTGCGCGCTACCTCGACGCCGGCGCGCGCGGCCACCTCAACAGCGAATCCGGCCTGGGCGACTGGCCCGAGGGTCGCGCCCTGCTCAACGATCTTCTGAAAGACTGACCCATGGTGACCAAGAAACCCAAGGGCCTCGGCCGCGGACTCGAAGCCCTGCTGGGCCCGTCGGCGTCGAGCACGCCCTCTGCCGGCGACGACACCGGCACGCCGCCGCCACCCACCACGCTGGCGCTCGACCAGATGGTGGCCGGCGTCTACCAGCCGCGCACGCGGATGGACGAGGGCGCGCTGTACGAACTGGCCGAGAGCATCAAGGCGCAGGGCATCATGCAGCCGATTCTGGTGCGCCGGCTGGACGAAGCCTCGGCCCGTGCCAAGAACGCCGAGTACGAGATCATCGCCGGCGAGCGGCGCTTCCGCGCGGCGCGGCTGGCCGGGCTGGACAGCGTTCCCGTGCTGGTGCGCGACGTGCCCAACGAGTCCGCCGCGGCGATGTCGCTGATCGAGAACATCCAGCGCGAAGACCTCAATCCGCTGGAAGAAGCGCAGGGCCTGCAACGCCTGGTGAGCGAGTTTGGGCTCACTCACGAGACGGCCGCGCAGGCCGTCGGGCGCTCGCGCAGCGCGGCCAGCAACCTGCTGCGCCTGCTCAACCTGGCCGAACCGGTGCAGGGCATGCTGATGGCCGGCGACCTCGACATGGGCCACGCCCGCGCGCTGCTGGCGCTGGACAAGGCGACCCAGATCACGGCCGCCAACCAGATCGCCGGCAAGAAGCTGTCGGTGCGCGAGACCGAGTCGCTGGTCAAGAAGCTGGCGGCCGAGTTCAGCCTGACCTCGTCGCCGCGGGCCGCCCGCAGCGGCCAGGAAAAGTCGCGCGACATCCTGCGCGTCGAGGAAGAACTGGCCGATCTGCTCACCGCCGAGGTCGAGGTGCGCGTGAAGAAACGCAGCAAGCGCAACGGCAAGGTGGAAGAGAGCGGCGAGCTGGCGATCCACTTCGGCTCGATCGAGGCGCTCAACGGGCTGATCGAGCGGATCAGGCAGACAACCGCCTGAAGGCGGCGTGCCCGCTAATAGCCCGAGCCCGTCACTGAGCGCGTGGCGTCGCCGGCATGTCTGTGGACAAGGCCGATGGCGCCTCTGCGGCACTTAGCTTGGCCAGGTCGGCATTGAACTCGAGCGCGCCGCTACGCGCCCGTTGGGAGGAGCCCGTCTGCGCGGCGGCCGTCGCGAGGCCTTGCAGATCCTGCGCCAGCAAGGCACTGGTCTGCCGAACGCCGTCCTGCAGGGCCAGGCGCAGCAGCGCGCCCTGATCGGCGCTCCACGCACGCGCGTTCTGCGCGGCGTCGGTGCCCGCTGAGGGCAGCGCGGCCCGGTAGACCAGCTCGAATCGGTACGCCGCATTTTCGGGGTCGAACGGACGACTCGCAGCACCAGCCCCTGGCGTGCCGACCGGTGCACCGATCATCTGGGCCTGGGTCGACGATGCGCCCGACGAGCGCGGATAGATCAGGCTGCGGCTGCGCATCTCCAGCCGGGACATATCCTGTACCAGGTGATAGTCCACCTCGATGAACATGGCGGTGCCGGTGTTCGTCGCAGCGAGCACCTTTCTGAAGTAGCTCTCCTGCAGGGGCTCACGCGTCAGCGTCACGCCGGCCAGCTTCATGCCCTGTACCTGTGCCAGCGCAGCGGCAATGTTGTCCTGCAGGTCGCGTTCCGTGCGCAGGCCGATCAGCGTGTCCTTGAGCGGGCGCATCCTGACGTCAGCCTCTTCGGCGCGACTTGCATTGATGGACGCATCCATCGCGCCGGCCACGCCCCCGCATGCGGCCGCCAACAGAATGCCGATGCCAGGCACGACGCCGCACGCCACGGCACCTGTGGTGCCGGCGCTGGAGATTTCGTACTTGGCGTAAACCTGCGGCTGCGGCACGCTCAAGGACAAGGCGACGGGCTGGAGCTGCGCAAGTTGCGCTTGCGATAGCGGCTTGCGCGTTGTCGACGATGCGCAGCCCGCGAGGATTGCCGCGGCGATGGTGACTGCGCAGAGCCTTCGAAAAGACGTTGCCATGAGTTCTTCTCCCTGTTGTCAGTGCGTCCGCATGGGTGCGTCGCGGCACGCCGTCGCATCGTAGGAGGAAGCGGCGCAGTGGGAGGCAAGGCAGGCCACAAAGTAGCGGTTTTCGAGAAGAGATCGACACCGCCTCGTGTCCGGTGGCGCACAGGACGTCCCTGAAGGCGCGAAGCGCTTCTGAGCGGAAGCTAGAAGCGCGAGCCCGGCTCCTGCAGGAAGGCCAGTTCCTCGTCGCTCGAGGCGCGGCCCAGGATCGCATTGCGGTGCGGGTAGCGTCCGAAGCGGTCGACGATCGCCTTGTGGCGCAGCTCGAAGCGGTGGTTGTCCGCCAGCCCGTTCTCGCGGAACAGCCGTTCGGCCACTTCGTGGATGGCGCGCGACTCGCTGTGCATGAAGGGCATGTAGAGAAAGCAGCGCTCGATCGGCGCCAGCGCGGCCGGCGCGCCCGCCGCCACGGCTTCCTGCGCCAGCACCAGCGCCATCGGGTCCTGCGCGAAGGCGCGCGGCGTGCCGCGGTGGATGTTGCGCGGGAACTGGTCGAGCACGATCACCTCGGCCAGCCGCCCGGTGGGCGTGCCGCGCCAGGCATGCAGCTCGCCGCAGGCCGCCTGTTCCAGCACGGCCGCAAAGCGCTCGCGCAGCAGGGCGTCGAAGGCGGGGTCCGCGGCCCACCAGGCCTTGGGCTCGATCTCCTCGAACCAGAAACGAAGAATGTCGGCGGCTTGCATGCGGGAGGCAAGGGCATCAGCCTGGCTTGGACGCCGGCGCAAAGGCGGCCGCCCAAGTCAGCGGTGGGCCCTTGAGTTCCACCATGTTCCCTTCCGGGTCGTGCAGGTAGATCGACGGCCCGCTGCCTTGCGCGCCGTAGCGCTGCTCGGTCGGGCCGGCCGCGATGCCGTGGCGCGCCAGCTCGGCGCGGATGGCCGCCTCGTCGAAAGGTTCGACGCGCAGGCAGAAGTGATCGAGATTGCGGCCTTCGGCACCGGGCGGCGCGCCGCCCTCGCGGCCGAGCTGGCCGTCCACCGGCACCAGGTCGATCAACGACTCGCCGGCACGCAACTGGACCAGCCCGAGGCCGTCGATGCGCCGCTCCACCACGCAGCCCAGCGCCCCTTCGTAGAAGCGCAGCATGCGCTCGAGGTCGCGCACCCGCAGCACCAGGTGATCGAGGCCGCGGACGGTGATCATGGCCTGCTTTGCCGGTGCCTACAGGCTGAAGATCTTGCCCGGGTTCATGATGTTCTTCGGGTCGAGCGCGCGCTTGATGGTGCGCATCATGTCGACCGCGCCGGCGCCGGTCTCGGTCACCAGGAAGCCCATCTTGTGCAGGCCCACACCGTGCTCGCCGGTGCAGGTGCCGCCCAGCGCCAGCGCGCGCGAGACCAGTGCGTGGTTCAGTTCCTCGGCCTTCACGCGTTCCTGCGGCGCATTCGGGTCGAGCAGGTAGCCGAAGTGGAAGTTGCCGTCGCCGACGTGGCCGACCAGGAAGTAGGGGATGCCGCTGGCATCGGCCTCGGCCACCGATTCGAGCAGGCAGTCGGCCAGGCGCGAGATCGGCACGCAGGTGTCGGTGGAAATCACGCGGCAGCCGGGGCGCGACTGCACCGCCGCGAAGTAGGCGTTGTGCCGCGCGGTCCACAGGCGGGTGCGCTCTTCCGGCGTGCTGGCCCATTCGAAGGCGTTGCCGCCGTGGCCGCTGGCCAGTTCCTGCACCGTCTCGGCCTGTTCCTTCACGCCGGCCGGGGAGCCGTGGAACTCCATCAGCAGCATCGGTTCCTCGCGCAGGCTGAGCTTGGAATGCGCATTCACCATGCGCACCGCGTTGTGGTCGATCAGTTCCACGCGGGCGATCGGCACGCCCAGCTGGATGGTCTCGATCACCGTCAGCACCGCGGCCTCGATGCTCGGGAAGGAGCAGATGGCAGCCGACACCGCCTCGGGCAGCGGGAACAGGCGCAGCGTGACCTCGGTCACCACCCCCAGCGTGCCTTCGCTGCCGACGATGAGGCGCGTCAGGTCGTAGCCGGCGGACGATTTCTTGGCGCGCGTGCCGGTGCGGATGACTTCGCCGCTGGCGGTCACCACCTCCAGCGCCAGCACGTTCTCGCGCATCGTGCCGTAGCGCACGGCGTTGGTGCCGCTGGCGCGCGTGGCGGCCATGCCGCCCAGCGACGCGTCGGCGCCGGGGTCGATAGGGAAGAACAGGCCGGTGCTCTTGATTTCCTCGTTGAGCTGCTTGCGCGTCACGCCCGGCTGCACCGTCACGGTCAGGTCGTCGGCGTTGATCGCCAGCACCTTGTTCATGCGCGACACGTCGATGCTGATGCCGCCTTGCACCGCCAGCAGATGGCCTTCGAGCGAGGAGCCGACGCCAAAGGGGATGACGGGCACCGCGAACTGGTCGGCCAGTTTCACGCAGTCGGCCACGTCTGCCGTGCTTTCGGCGAACACCACGGCCGCCGGCGGCGGCGCGTCGAAGGAGGATTCATCGCGCCCGTGCTGGGTGCGCACCGCCATGGCGGTGGAGCAGCGCTCGGCAAAGCGCGCCTTGAGGGCGTCGATCAGCGCCTGCGGCACCTCACGTTGATGAAATTCCGGCACCAGGTGCGATGCGTCGGTGGGGGCGTTCATAGGGGGAGTCTCCGTGGGCGCGCGCAGCGCTGATCGGGCATTCTACGAAGCCGGGTCAGAAAGGGCACTGCCGCGCGATCGGCATGGGCATCGCGGCCACCGGCGTCGCGCTGCGATCAGTTCTGGCGCGGCCGCGCCGCGTAGTCGCTGTCGATCCAGGCCTCGGCGCTGGCCGCGTTCAGCTTGAACCCGGGCGCCACGCGCGCCTCGCCCAGCTGCACGCCCGACTCGTCCTGCGCGGTCAGCACGGCGTGCGGGTTGTCCTCGTCCGGCACGATCTGCAGCGCGACGCGGATGCGCTGCGAGCCGGCGCCGACGAACAGGTGCTTGTTGAGCTGCGCGTGCAATTGCTGCTCATGCCGGCGCAGCACTTCGGAGGCGGTTTTCACCAGCGTGTGGAAGGCCGGCGCATCGAGCGGCTTGGGGTTCTTCTTGTCGCGGCCCATGGTCCACGGGCCGACCAGCGCCGGCTCGGCTTCGCCCTGGCGCGTCATCGAGACGGCCCAGCCGTCGTCTTCCTCGTTCTTGATGACGCGCGCGGTCCAGCGCTCGTCGCGCCAGAGGCGAGGTTCCTGGATCGCGACGTCGTGGTCGCTGTCTTCGTGCGGGTGGGGATCGGGTTCCGTCATTGCGTCGATTCTGTCAAAACGCCGACCTTCCGGTTTCCACCCCTTCTCCGGCTTCGCCGCCGGCCTTGCCAGCGCGCAGCCGACACGCTAAACTAGTTTAGAAGTAAATCATTTAAGAGTAAGTTTACGGCGCAAGAAGAGGGCGCAAAGTCCAACGGAGATCGCATGAACATCGTTTGCATCGGCGGCGGACCGGCCGGCCTGTATTTCGCGCTGCTGATGAAGCAGCAGAACCCCGCCCACCAAGTCACGGTGGTGGAGCGCAACCGGCCCTACGACACCTTCGGCTGGGGCGTGGTGTTTTCCGACCAGACGCTGGGCAACCTGCAGGCCGCCGACCCGGTCAGCGCCGGCCAGATTCTCGATGCCTTCAACCACTGGGACGACATCGAGGTCAACATCCGCGGCAGCAAGATCGTCTCGGGCGGCCACGGCTTCTGCGGCATCGGCCGCAAGCGCCTGCTCAACATCCTGCAGCGGCGCTGCGAGGCGGTCGGCGTGGAACTGGTGTTCGAGACCGACGTGCAGGACGACACCGCCTATGCCGATGCCGACCTGATCATCGCCAGCGACGGCCTGAACAGCCGCATCCGCACCAAGTACCAGGCGACCTACCAGCCCGACATCGACGTGCGCGACTGCCGCTTCGTCTGGCTGGGCACCACCAAGCTGTTCGACGCCTTCACCTTCGCCTTCGAGCAGACCGAGCACGGCTGGTTCCAGGCGCACGCCTATCGCTTCGACGACACGCATTCGACCTTCATCGTCGAGACGCCGCAGGAAGTCTGGCGCAAGGCCGGGCTGGACAAGATGGAGAAGGAAGAGGCAATCGCCTTCTGCGAGAAGCTGTTTGCGCCCTACCTGGACGGCCACCCGCTGATCTCCAACGCATCGCACCTGCGCGGCTCCACGCAGTGGATCCAGTTCCCGCGCGTGGTGTGCGGCAAGTGGGTGCACCACAACGGCCGCGCGCCGGTGGTGCTGATGGGCGATGCTGCGCACACCGCGCACTTCTCGATCGGCTCGGGCACCAAGCTGGCGCTGGAAGACGCGATCGAACTGGCCCGCTGCATTGGCCGCACGCCCGATGACCTGGCGACGGCGCTGCAGCACTACGAAGACGTGCGCAGCGTGGAAGTGCTGCGCATCCAGAACGCGGCGCGCAACTCCACCGAATGGTTCGAGCACGTCGACCGCTACGTCAACCTGCCGCCCGAGCAGTTCGCCTATTCGCTGCTCACGCGCAGCCAGCGCATCAGCCACGAAAACCTGCGCCTGCGCGACAAGGGCTATGTCGAGGGCTTCGAGGACTGGCTGGCCGCCGGCGCTGGCGTGCAGCGCAGCGCCGCCCAACTGCCGGTGCCGCCGATGTTCACGCCCTTCACGGTGCGCGGCCTCACGCTGAAGAACCGCATCGTGGTCTCGCCGATGGCGCAGTACTCCTGCGTCGATGGCCTGCCCGCCGACTACCACCTGGTGCACCTGGGCGCGCGCGCCATGGGCGGCGCCGGCCTGGTGTTCGCCGAGATGACCTGCACCTCGCCCGACGCGCGCATCACCCCCGGCTGCCCCGGCCTGTGGAACACGCAGCAGCGCGACGGTTGGCGCCGCATCGTCGATTTCGTGCACGCCAATTCCGACGCCAAGATCGCGATGCAGCTCGGCCACGCCGGCGCCAAGGGCTCGACCCGGGTCGCGTGGGAAGGCACCGACCAGCCGCTGGCCGACGGCAACTGGCCGCTCTTCTCCGCGTCGCCGCAGCAATACCTCGACGGCGTGAGCGACTGGTCGCACGCCATGACGCGCGCCGACATGGACCGCGTGCGCGATGACTTCGTGCGCAGCACGCGCTGGGCGGCCGAAGCCGGCTTCGACTGGCTCGAACTGCACTGCGCGCACGGCTACCTGCTGTCGTCCTTCATCTCGCCGCTGACCAACCAGCGCAGCGACGACTACGGCGGCTCGCTGGCCAACCGCCTGCGCTACCCGCTCGAAGTGTTTGCCGCGATGCGCGAGGTATGGCCGCAGCAGTTGCCGATGTCGGTGCGCATTTCGGCGCACGACTGGGTGGAAGGCGGCATCACGCCCGACGATGCGATCGAGATTTCACGCGCCTTCAAGGCAGCCGGCGCCGACCTGATCGACTGCTCTTCCGGCCAGGTCAGCAAGGCCGAGAAGCCGGTCTACGGCCGCATGTTCCAGACGCCCTTTGCCGACCGCGTGCGCAACGAGGCCGGCATCGCCACCATCGCGGTGGGCGCCATCTCCGAGGCCGACCACGTCAACAGCATCATCGCGGCCGGCCGCGCCGACCTGTGCGCCATCGCCCGGCCGCACCTGGCGAACCCGGCGTGGACGTTGATGGAATCGGCCAAGATAGGCTATCCCGACGTCGCCTGGCCCCGCCAGTACCGCGCGGCCAAGCTGCAGCTGGAACGCAATCTGGAGCGCGAGCGCGCGGCGGCGGCGCAAGGCGGCGGCGCCTCGGCCATCGAGCAGGCCAACAAGGCGCTGGGCGTCTAACCCGCCAACACAAGGAACACAACACATGAAGCGCAACGATCCCTCGCATGCCCTGCTGCGCGCGGCGGAAGAACTGGGCCACGAAGGGCGCGCCCACAGCGGCGACCACGCAGCGCTCAAGCTGTGGCTGCGCATGCTGGCCACCACCACGCAGGTCGAGGCCGAGATCCGCAGCCGCCTGCGCGAGCGCTTCGGCATCTCGCTGGCGCGCTTCGACTACATGGCGCAGCTCTACCGCCATGCGGACGGGCTGAAGATGCGCGCGTTGTCGAAGTACCTGATGGTCACCGGCGGCAACGTGACCGGCCTGACCGACGAACTCGCGAGTGACGGCCTGGTGGTGCGCGAGCCCAGCCCGACCGATCGCCGCGCCTGGATCGTGCGGCTCACGCCCAAGGGCCGCGCCGTCTTCAAGACGATGGCGCAGGAACACGAAGGCTGGATCCTCGAACTCTTCTCCAGCATGGACGAACAGGCCATGCAGCAAGTGCACGCCCATCTCGGCGCATTGCGCGTCGACCTCGTTCGCCAAGATCAAGACCCCATGAAATGAGACGCCCCCCGTTTGGCCGGCTCACTTCGTGTAGCCGACCCATACCCCCCACTGGAGGGCGCACTCAGCGGGCTGGCGGAGCCAGTTCCGCGAGTGCCCTGGTATGGCTTGCTCCGCAGCCATTCGATTCGCGCAACGCCTTGGACAACTGAGATGACCAGCACCATGACACCTGAAACCACCGAACGCGTCGACCCGGCCCTGGCGGCCGGCAACTTCAAGCCGCTGGCCGACTACCGCGCCACGCATTTCGAGTTTGCCGTGGCGGCCGGCGTGGCCACCCTCACGCTGAACCGGCCCGAGCGCAAGAACCCGCTCACCTTCGATTCCTACGCCGAGCTGCGCGACCTGTTCGGCCGCATGAAGTTCGCCACCGACATCCACGCCGTGGTGTTGCACGGCAGCGGCGGCAACTTCTGCTCGGGCGGCGACGTGCACGAGATCATCGGCCCGCTGGTGCGGCTGAAGGCGCCCGAGCTGCTGGCCTTCACCCGCATGACGGGTGAGCTGGTGAAGGCCATGCGGGCCTGCCCGCAGCCGATCCTCGCGGCGGTGGACGGCGTGTGCGCCGGCGCCGGCGCCATCATGGCGATGGCCTCCGACCTGCGCCTGGGCACGGCGCGCAGCAAGACCGCCTTTCTGTTCAACCGCGTCGGCCTGGCCGGCTGCGACATGGGCGCCTGCGCCATGCTGCCGCGCATCGTCGGCCAGGGGCGCGCGAGCGAACTGCTCTACACCGGCCGCTCCTTCGGCGGCGAAGAGGGCGAGCGCTGGGGCTTCTTCAATCGCCTCTGCGAACCCGAGGCCTTGCTGACCGCTGCGCAGGCCTGGGCCGCCGACATCGCGCAAGGCCCGACCTTCGCCAACGGCATCACCAAGACCATGCTGCACCAGGAATGGGCCATGACCATCGAGCAGGCGATCGAGGCCGAAGCGCAGGCGCAGGCGCTGTGCATGCTGACCGAGGACTTCTCGCGCGCCTATCACGCCTTCGTGGCGAAGCAGAAGCCCAAGTTCGAAGGGAACTGAACATGAGCGACACGCAATACCTGGCCTGGCCATTCTTCGAAGAGCGCCACCGCACGCTGGCGCGCGAACTCGACGCCTGGGCCGCGCAGCATGTGCCGCACGCGCATGGACCGGACGTGGACGCCGAATGCCAGTCGCTGGTGCGCGCGCTGGGGCAGGGCGGCTGGCTGCAGCACGCGGTGGGCGAGCGCATCGACACGCGCGCCATCTGCCTGATCCGCGAGACGCTGGCGCGCCATTCCGGCCTGGCCGATTTCGCCTTCGCCATGCAGGGCCTGGGCTCGGGCGCCATCAGCCTGGCCGGCACGCCCGCGCAGCGTGAACACTACCTGCCGCGCGTGATGCGCGGCGAGGCGATCAGCGCCTTTGCGCTGTCCGAACCCGAGGCCGGCTCCGACGTGGCTGCGATGCAATGCAGCGCGCGCGTGGAAGGCGATCACGTGGTGCTGAACGGCGAGAAGACCTGGATCTCCAACGGCGGCATTGCCGACTTCTACGTGGTGTTCGCGCGCAGCGGCGAGGCGCCGGGCGCGCGCGGCATCTCGGCCTTCATCGTCGAGGCCGGCACGCCGGGCTTCGAGATTGCCGAGCGCATCCACGTCATCGCGCCGCACCCGCTGGCGCGCCTGCACTTCACCGATTGCCGCATTCCGCTCACGCAGCGCGTGGGCGCGGCGGGCGAGGGCTTCAAGGTCGCCATGCGCACGCTCGATGTGTTCCGCACTTCGGTGGCCGCCGCCGCGCTGGGCTTTGCGCGTTGCGCGCTCGATGCGGCGATGGAACGCGCCACCACGCGCAAGATGTTCAACCAGACGCTGGCCGACTTCCAGCTCACGCAGGCCAAGCTGGCGCAGATGGCGCTGACCATCGACAGCGCGGCGCTGCTGGTCTACCGCGCCGCCTGGCAGCGCGACCAGGGCGCCAACGTGACGCGCGAGGCCGCCATGGCCAAGCTGGCCGCCACCGAGGGCGCGCAGCAGGTCATCGACGCTGCGCTGCAGATGTTCGGCGGGCTGGGCGTGGTGAGCGAACAGACGGTGGAGCGCCTGTACCGCGAGATCCGCGCGCTGCGCATCTACGAAGGCGCCACCGAGGTGCAGCAACTCATCATCGCGCGCGAAATGCTCAAGCAGCACGCTGCCGCCTGAATTCATACAACAAGGAGACACCCATGCAAGTGCTGCTTCCCGAAGGCTGGCCGCGTCCCAAGGGCTACGCCAACGGCGTCACCGTGCGCGGCCAGCAGGTCTACATCGCCGGCATGATCGGCTGGGACGCGCAGGGCGTGTTCCACAGCGACGACTTTGCACAGCAGACGCGCCAGGCGCTCGCCAACATCGTCGACGTGCTGCGCGAGGCCGGCGGCAAGCCCGAGCACATCGTGCGCGTGACCTGGTATGTGACCGACAAGCGCGAATACCTGGCCGCCGGGCGCGAGGTAGGGCAGGCCTGGCGCGAGATCATTGGCTGCTACAACGCCGCGATGACGGCAGTGGAGGTGAAGGCCTTGATCGAGGACCGCGCGAAGGTGGAGATCGAGGCGACGGCCGTCATTCCGGATTGAGCCGCGCCGCAAATGCGGCGCCATAGGAAATGTCTGGGTCGATTGATCCGATTTCGCCTATCCATGTCTTCTCTGCCGACTAGCATGAACTTTGACCGGTTGTGCGCCGTTTTCCGTTGCGGTGCATGCCGATCAGATGCGGTGCTGTGTCGGCGTTGCAGATGAAGGTGGTCAAACGCCTTTGTTCTTCAAGCCCTGCATGCGGCACCTTCGATATGTCATTCGCAAGGGAGCTACAGACATGGCTACAAGCAACGTCACCTATACCTACAAAACCAACACCGATACGAACGGCGAGCCCAGCACGTTCGAAATCACCCTGGCTGCAGGCAGCCCGCTCGGCAATGCCGGCACGGTGTTCGATGCGTTCTGCGCCGATGCTTCCCTCCCCATCCTGGGGGGTCGCCAGGCAGGCATCTATTCCGGTCAGTACACCGACCTGAAGTCGGCGGGCATCTCCCTCAGCGGTGCGATCAACTGGCTGCTCAATGCCTACCCGCAAGCACTGCCCGACTTCCCGTCCAACGCGGTGCAGGCGGCCATCTGGACGCTGATGGGCCAGGACTGGACCGCTTCGGCAGGCTTTGACGGCTATTCACCCGCCAACGCCGGGCAGGTCTACCAACTGGTGGGCCAGGCGCTGATGCATCAAAGCTTTGTGCCGGTGGCAGGCCAGTCGATGGCCATCCTGATCGACCCATTGGTCAACGGCGAACACTCCCAGCCCTTCCTGGTGGAAGTCAAGGCGGCGAGCCTGGGCGACCGGGTCTGGGACGACACCAACGCCAACGGTGTGCAGGATGCCGGCGAGGCGGGCCGCGCCGGCGTGCGGGTCGAGCTGTACGACACCAGCAACACCCTGGTGGCCAGCACCGTCACCGATGGGAAGGGTGGCTACCTGTTCAACGGCCTGATGCCCGGCGACTACAGCGTCAAGTTCATCGCGCCCGAAGGCACGAGCTTCAGCACCGCCAACGTGGGCGCCGATGGCTCCGATTCGGATGCCAATGCGAGCGGCATCACGGGCTACTACACCCTGCACTCGGGCGAGCAGAACACCAGCGTCGATGCCGGTCTGGTGACGCCCGATGTCTGCGCCAAGCTGGAAGGTGTCACCAGCCTCAACGAGGGCTGCAGCGGCAGCTATCGCGTGACGCTCGACCGGGCGCTGGACCATGACGTGACGTTCACCATCCAGACCTCCAACGGCACCGCACAACGGGTGGACCAGAATGGCAGCGGCCAGATCATCATGTGGGGCGGCTCCTGGGATCGAGGCGGCAAGGTCTATGACGGCGGCCCCGGAAGCCTTATTCCCACCAGCACCTATGGCACGGGTAGAGTTCGGGCCTCGGGTCCGGACGGCAACGACAGCTGGGACTACACGCTGTACAACAACGGCGTGATCCAGAAAGGCGGCACGACGACCGTGACGATCAAGGCAGGGGAGACCCGTTCCGCCGACTTCTCGGTCGAAGCCTGGAAGGAATCCGTCTACGTCGACAACGACCGCAACAAGGTTGGCTACGCCGAGGGCAGCGAGTCGTTCAGCGTCGCCATTACCGCGACCAGCACAGATGATGTGGATGTCTGCAAACCGGCAGTGACCACCACCATCCACGACACCACCTCGTACCACCATTTCAGCCCGATCGCGCTGGACCTCGATGGCAACGGCATCCAGACCACGGCGTTCGGCCAGACGCAAGGCAACTTCGACCTGCTGGGCAATGGCACGCAAGTGGTATCGGGCTGGTTGTCTGCGGGTGATGCGTTCCTCGCGATCGACGCCAATGGCAACGGCGGCATCGACAGCGTGAACGAACTGTTCGGCGGCAACAAGGGCGACGGCTTTGCCAAGCTGGCGGGCTTCGACAGCAACGGCGACGGTGCGGTCAACGCGGCGGATGCGCGTTTCGGCGAACTGCTGGTCTGGCAAGACAGCAACAGCAACCACCAAAGCGATGCGGGCGAGATGCATACGCTGACGGAGATGGGCATCGCCAGCTTGAACGTCAACTATGCGGACCAGTCATTCACCGACGAAGCCGGCAACATTCAGGGCGAATCGAGTGTGGCCACCCGCGCCGACGGCTCGAATGTGGCGATGGTGGACGTGTACTTCAACTACGCCGAAACCAGCGCGCTGCGCGACATGGTCAGCGACGACGCCAGCCTGGACAGCGTGCTGGGCGCATCGGAAGCTTCGACGCCGGCAGCCACCGACGCTGCGGCCGAGGTGGCCGCCAGTGCCGAAGCCGCAGAGATCATGCGCAATCTCATCTCCTCGATGATGGCCGAGCAGGCCATGGCCGGCTAAAGGCAAAGGCAAAGGCAAAGGCCAGCCCGCCAGCTTGGCGGGCGGCTGAGCGGGCCAGCGCGACGTCTGGGAACAGATGCGCGTTGGCCCTCAAGCCACGCCGCTGCCCCCGCCGCTCACCAGCACCGGCGTGCTGTAGCCGGGCCGCTTGTCGCCCACCGTGGCGCCGCCGTAGAGCATGCCCTGCATCGCGTCGGTGAAGAAATAGTAGGGGAAGGGCGTCGGCGCGCGGCTGGCGTCGTCCAGGCGCTGCGCCAGGGCGGCGGGCAGCTCGAAGTCGAGCGCGCGCAGGTTGTCGGCCAGCTGCTCGGGCCGGCTCGCACCAACGATCACGCTGCCGATGCCCGGCCGGTTGGCGACCCAGTTGAGCGCCACCTGCGCCATCGGCCGCTCGATCTCGCGCGCCACGTCGTCGAGCACGTCGACGATGGCCCAGTTGCGCTCGTTCATGTGGGCAAAGGCCGGGTTGCCGTTGTCGCGCATCGCCGCTAGGCGGCCTTCGGCCGGCGTGTCGCGCCGATAGCGGCCCGACAGCAAGCCGCTGGCCAGCGGGCTCCACACCGTGATGCCCATGCCGAGCTCGCGCGCGAGCGGCACGAACTCATGCTCGATGTGGCGCTCGGCCAGCGAGTACTGCAGCTGCAGCGCCGTCACCGGCTCGAAGCCGCGCCACTGCGCCAGCGTCTGCGCGCGCGCCGCGTACCAGGCCGGCACGTCGGACAGGCCGATGTAGCGCACCTTGCCGCTGCGCACCAGGTCGTCCAGGCTGCGCATCACTTCCTCGACCGGCGTGAGCTGGTCCCAGGCGTGCACGTAGAGCAGGTCGAGGTGGTCGGTGCCCAGGCGCTGCAGCGAGCCTTCCACCGCGCGCAGCATGTTCTTGCGCCCGTTGCCGCCGCCGTTGGCGTTGCGCTCGCCCAGGTTGAAGCTGTACTTGCTGGCCAGCACCAGCTGGTCGCGCAGGCCGCGCGCCTGCGTGAATTCGCCGAGCCAGCGCTCGCTGGTGCCGTTGGTGTAGACGTCGGCCGTGTCGATGAAATTGCCGCCGTGCTCGACATAGGTGTCGAAGATGCGCTGCGTCGCCGCCTTGTCGCTGCCCCAGCCCCATTCGGTGCCGAAGGTCATCGCGCCCAGCGCCAGCCGGCTGACGCGCAGGCCGCTGCGGCCCAGCGTGTAGTAGGCCTGGGCGGTGGAAGAGAGAGTGCTTTGGGTGCTCATGGAATCGCTCCTGTGTGGGTTGGTGAAGCGACTTTAGGCAGCAGCGCTCTAAAGAAAAAGCACCATAATCTTCACAGACAACTAAGCACAAATTAACAATGAAACTGACCCGGCTGGACGGCATGCTGGCCTTCGCCACGGTGGCGCAGAAGCGCAGCTTCACGCTCGCCGCGGCGGCGCTGGAGGTCACGCCGCCGGCCATGAGCCAGGCCATCAAGCAGCTCGAGGCGCGGCTGGGCGTGCGCCTGCTGCATCGCACCACCCGCAGCGTCGGCCTGACCGAGGCGGGCGAGCGCTATCTCGCGCGCGTGGCGCCGGCGGTGGCCGAGTTGCTCGACGCCGCCAGCGCGCTCGACGCCGACCGCGACGGCGCCACCGGCTTGCTGCGCATCAACGCGCCGCGCATCGCGCACGAGGTCATGTTGCGCCCGGCGCTGGCCAGCTTCCTGGCGGCCCATCCCGGCGTGCAGGTGGAGCTGGCGCTGGACGACGGCTTCGTCGACATCGCCGCCGGCGGCTTCGACGCCGGCGTGCGCCTGGGCGAATCCGTGCAGCGCGACATGGTGGCCGCGCCGATCAGCCGCACCGAACGCCTGTGCCTGGTCGCCTCGCCCGCCTATGCGGCGCGGCGCGGCATGCCCGCCAGCATCGAGCAGCTGCGCGAGCACGACGGCATTCGCTACCGCTTCCAGGCCAGTGGCGCGATCTACCGCTGGGAACTGCAGCGCAAGGGCCGCCGCGTGGAGGTCGAAGTCAACGGTCGCCTCACGGTCTCCGATTCGCTGGCCATGGCCCAGGCCGCGCTCGACGGCATCGGCGTCGCCTACGTCTTCGAGCGGCAGGTGCGCGACGCGCTGGCCGACGGGCGCCTGCTGCCGGTGCTGCCCTCGGCCTGGGTGACCATGGCCGGCTTTCAGTTCTACTATCCGAGCCGGCGCCAGATGCCGGCGAAACTGCGCGCCTTCATCGACCATTGCACCGCGCATGCGCGCCGCGCCGCGGCGTCCTGAGCGCGCCACGAGGAAACACACACATGGGCAACCGACTCACACAGATCGCCACCCGCACCGGCGACGACGGCAGCACCGGCCTGGGCGACAACACGCGCGTGCCCAAGCACCACCTGCGCGTGCAGGCCATGGGCGAGGTCGACGAACTCAATTCGAACATCGGCGTGCTGCTGTGCGAGGCGATGCCGGCCGCGCTGCGCGAATTGCTGGTCGACGTGCAGCACCAGCTGTTCAACCTGGGCGGCGAGCTGTCGATGCCCGGCTACACGCTGCTGAAAGACGACGCGCTGCTGCAACTCGACCAGGCGCTGGCCGCGCACAATGCGGCGCTGCCGCGGCTGGCCGAATTCATCCTGCCGGCCGGCACGCGGGCCGCGTCGCTGGCGCACGTCTGCCGCACCGTGGCGCGCCGCGCCGAACGCGCGGTGGTGGCGCTTGGCGCCGCCGAGACGCTGAACGACGCGCCGCGCCAGTACCTGAACCGCCTGAGCGACCTGCTGTTCGTGCTGGCGCGCGTGCTCAACCGGGTCGACGGCGGCGACGACGTGTACTGGAAGAGCGAGCGCATGGCGCGCCAGCAACAGTCGGACGCGTAAACGCATCCGCCGGCGCGCGGCGTGATGCGGCGCGGCGAGGCCTCCGGCAAACTTCGCGCATGCGACGTCTGCCCTTTCTTCTCGTCACGCTCGTGCTGGGCGCCTGTGCCGCCATCGGCACCCGCCAACTCTTCGAGCAACGCTTCGGCCCCGAGCAGCCGACCCGCTTCGACCAGCGGCCGGCACCGGGCGCGCCCGACGTCAGCTACACGCAGGTGATCCAGCCGATCCTGGACAAGCGCTGCGTGGTGTGCCACGCCTGCTATGACGCGCCCTGCCAGCTCAAGGCCACCAGCTGGGAAGGCATTGCGCGCGGCGCCAGCAAGACGCCGGTGTACGACCCGGCGCGGCTGCTGGCGGCGGCGCCCTCGCGCCTGTATGTCGACGCCGACACCACCTCGCAATGGCGCGACAAGGGCTTCTTTCCGGTGCTCAACGAACACGCCGATGAATCGGCCGAGGCGAACCGCACCGCCGGCCTGATGCACCGCCTGCTGATGCAGAAGCAGCAGCATCCGATGCCCACCACCGGCACCGCGCCGGCCGAACTCGACTTCGGCCTCGACCGCGCCCAGAGCTGCCCGGTCGGCCCCGAGATCGAGGCCTATGGCCAGCGCAATCCGCAAGGCGGCATGCCCTTCGGCCTGCCCGGCATCGCGCCGGCCGAACATGCGGCGCTCACGCAATGGCTGGAGCGCGGCGCCCCGGCCGAGCCGGCCCGCCCGCCGAGCGCCTTGGCGCTGCAGCGCGTGGCGCAGTGGGAGCGCTTCTTCAACGGCGACTCGCTCAAGGAACAACTGTTCGCGCGCTACGCCTACGAGCACCTGTTCCTGGCGCACCTGTACTTCGGCGACGACCCGCAGCGCCAGTATTTCAAGCTGGTGCGCTCCAGCACACCGCCCGGCGAGCCGGCGCGCGAGATCGCCACGCGGCGCCCGGTCGACGACCCCGGCGTGCCTCGCGTCTACCTGCGTCTGCTGCCCGAGCGCGAGAGCATCGTCGCCAAGACGCACATGCCCTACCTGCTCGACGCCGCGCGCATGACGCGCTGGCGCACGCTGTTCCTGGCGCCGGACTACCAGGTCGAGCGCCTGCCCGGCTACGACGCGCAGGATGCTGCCAACCCCTTCAAGACCTTTGCCGCGCTGCCGGTGGCGGCGCGCTACGCCTTCATGCTGGACGAGGCCGAGTTCACCATCATGGGTTTCATCAAGGGCCCGGTGTGCCGCGGCCAGACCGCACTGGACGTGATCGACGACCGCTTCTGGGTGTTCTTCCGTGAACCCTCCGCGACCGACGACGAGGCCATGTCCGGCCACCTGGCTGGCGAGGCCGACCTGCTGCGCCTGCCCACCGGCCGCAGCAACGTCGGCCTGCTGGCGCCGTGGCTGCACTACGCGCGGCTGGAAAAGGCCTACCTGCAGGCCAAGTCGGATGCGCTCGAACAGCGCGCGGCCAGCGGCGTGCGCCCCAGCCTGGCGCAGATCTGGGACGGCGGCCAGCGCAACCCGAACGCCGCGCTCACGGTGCTGCGCCACTTCGACAGCGCCAGCGTGGTCAAGGGCCTGGTCGGCACGCCGCCCAAGACCGCCTGGGTCATCGGCTATCCGCTGCTCGAGCGCATTCACTACCTGCTGGTGGCCGACTACGACGTCTACGGCAACCTGGGCCACCAGCTCAACTCGCGCCTGTACATGGACTTCCTGCGCATGGAGGGCGAATTCAACTTCCTGGTGATGCTGCCGCCGGAGCAGCGCGTGGCCGTGCGCGACCACTGGTACCGCGGCGACAGCCTGGCCACGCGCGAGCAGGTCTACGGCGGGCCGGCGCACTTCAATGCGCCCAGCGCGGTGCGCTACCGCACGGCCGATGCCAGGACCGAACTGCTGGAACAGCTGCAGCGCCGCATGGCGCCGCTGGCGCCGCAACAGTTCCCGGCGCTGGCGAGCGAACCCGACCCGGCGCTGCGCCAGGCCCTGCAGCGGCTGGGCGCCGTGCGCGGCGCGCCGCTGCAGTGGTTCAACGAGGCCAGCATGCTGGCCGTGGAACAGCCCGGCCGGCCGACCCGCTGGTTCAGCCTGCTGCGCGACACCGGCCATAACTCGGTGTCCTACCTGCTGCGCGAAACGGCGGAACTGCGGCCCGATGAAAACGCGCTGACGGTGGTGCCCGGCGTGCTCGGTGCCTATCCGAATGCCTTCTACCGCGTGCGCGCCAGCGACTTGCCGGCTTTCACCGCGGCGCTGGCGGCCCTGGGCTCCAAGGCCGACTACGACGCCTTCTCGGCGCGCTTCGCGGTGCGCCGCACCGACCCCGGCTTCTGGGACTTCAGCGACGCGCTGTACGCCGCCTACCAGCGCGAACAGCCGGGCGAGGCCGGCATCCTCGACTACAACCGGCTGGAAAACCGCTGAGCGGCACGGCGGTGTAACGGATCGGGCCGGGCGTTTGCGCGCGCTTTACACGCGCGACGTCGGCCGCCATGACGCGCTTGCGTTGAATGGGCATGCGTCGACTTGCACGCGCCATTCCCCGTGATTTCGCCATGACCCTGAAGATCCCGACCGCCTGCACCCTGGCTGCGCTTGCTGCCGCGGCATCGCTGCTGACCGGCTGCGTGGTCGCGCCCGCCTATCCCGCCGGGCCGGTGTACGCCGCCCCCGCCCAGGTGGCCGCCTACGCGCCGCCACCCGGCGTGGCCTATGTGCAGCCCTACTACGCCATGCCGGCGCCGGGCTACGCGTGGCGCTACCAGGCCCGCTACGGCTGGGGCTGGTACAGCCCGCGCTACGGCTGGTACCGGCGCTGAGGCGCGATGGCCGCGCGCCTCAGCGGTAGCCGGTCTCGTTGGCGCTGTTGATGATCCAGATCAGGTTGCCGCTGCCGATGCCGGAAAAGCCATTGCCGCCGGCAAAGATCAGGCGGCCCTGGCCCTTGTAGGTGGCTTCCAGGCGGTGCCGGTCGCCGCCGAAATAGAAGGGAATCCAGGCCTTGCCGGTGATGTAGGCACCGCTGTCGGTGGGCTCGCCGATGAGGTCGGTCACCTGCTTCCAGCTCATGCCGATCTGCAGGCGGGTGAACTTGGAGTTGGGTGCCGCAATGCCGGTGATCTCGCCTTCGTAGTCGTTGATGCCCTTCACGGTGCGCCCGCTGCCCGACTCGACCTTGGACGAATCGATCACGTAGCCGCGCGCGTCCATGCCCGGCTTGGCCGCGCCGTTGCTGGCGGCGGCGGCCGTGGTGGTTGCGGCCGCCGCGGCCGGTGCGGGCGCCGCCGAGGCGGCTGCCACCGGCACCTCGCCGCAGCGCTCGAGCGTGACGACGGCGGTGCGCGACTTCGGCGGGAACTCGGCGCCGCTGATGAGGGCGGTGGTTTCGCCGCCGCCCGGCGTGCCGCTGTCGCAGGCAAACACCTGGCGGTCCTTGCTGTTGACGGCGTATTGCGGCGGCGACTTGCGCACCCGATGCAGCTTCACGCTGACTTCCTTGCCGTTCACGGCCGCGCCCAGCTTGTCGCTGTCGCCGCGGCTGTCCTGCACCGCCTTGGCCAGGTCGGCATAGCTGATGCGCTCGATCACGGGCGCCGGCGCTGCGGCTGGCGCCGCCGAGGCGCTGGCGGCGGCGCCGTCGCCAGCGGGCGTCACGGCGTTGCGCACGGACGCGCAGCCGGTGGCCAGCAAGGCCAGCGAACTGGCCAGGGCGATGGACGACAGGGCGGTTGGAATACGAATGGTCACGATCTGTTCAGAAAGTTACAAAGGGGCGATTATGGAGTTCGTCCGCCGGACGGCCAAGGGCCGTGCCCGCGCGGCGCGGCTAGCATCTCGCCCATGAACCCGAAGCGCCTGCCCCGATGCCCCAGATCTGCCTGAACATGATCGTCAAGAACGAGGCGCCCGTGATCGAGCGCTGCCTGGCCTCGGTACGGCCGTGGATCGACCATTGGGTGATCGTCGACACGGGCTCGAGCGATGGCACGCAACAGCGCATTCGCGACTTCATGAAGGACGTACCGGGCACGCTGCACGAGCGGCCGTGGCGCGACTTCGCCTTCAATCGCAACCAGGCGCTCGCGCTGGCACGCGTCGAGGCGGACCACGTCTTCTTCATCGACGCCGACGAGACGCTGGAGGTGCCGCCGGGCTTCGCTTGGCCTGCGCTGCCGGCCGAAGGCTACCGGCTGCAATGCGAGAGCAACGGCTGGAATTACTTTCGCAACGCCCTGGTCGCGTCGCGGCTGCCGTGGCGCTGGGAAGGCGTGCTGCACGAGTACCTCACCTGCAGCCAGCCCCACGCCTGGGCCCATCTGCACGGGCCGACCATCCGCGTCTCGCGCGACGGCGCGCGGGCGCGCAGCGGCGATACCTACCTGCGCGACATCGAGGTGCTCGAGCGCGCGCTGCGCGAAGAGCCCGGCAACACGCGCTACTGGTTTTACCTGGCCCAAAGCTGCCGCGACGCCGGCCAACTGGCGCAGGCCCGCGCGCACTACGCGAGCCGGGTGGGCATGGGCGGCTGGGAAGAGGAGTGCTGGTTCGCGCTGCTGCAGATCGCCGTGATCGACGAGCGCCTGGAGGCGCCCCCCGCGGCGGTGCGCGATGGCTACCTGGCGGCCTACCAGCGGCGACCGACCCGCGCCGAACCGCTGTGCGCCCTGGCACGCCACCATCGGCTGCGCGGCGAATTCGCGCTGGCGCACCTCTACGCCCAGCAGGCCGCCGCCATGCCCTATCCGCAGGGCGACACGCTGTTTGTCGACGCCTCGGTGTACGCCTGGCGTGCGCTCGATGAACTGGCCGTGAGCGCCTTCTATGCCAATGCGCACGAACAAGGGCGGCTGGCAACAAAACGCCTGCTCGAAGAGCGGAAGTTTCCACTCTCGGAGCAGGCGCGCATCGAAGGCAACAAGGCCTTCTACGGCGTGTAGCCGCGGGTCAGGGCTTGCAGGTCAGCGACATGTAGGCGGACACGGTGCCGGTGCTGAAGGTCTGCGTACCGTTCAGGCGCAGGAACAGCACGTCGCCAGCGTGCGCAACGCCGGGCATGGTCATGTTGCAACTGGAGGTGCCCGCAAAGACGCTGCATTGCAGCGGCGTTGCTACCGCCGGCAGGGCCAGGGCGTAGGACGGCTTCACCTGGACCTCGAACAGGTAGCTCGTGGTCGGCGCACCGGTGAACGCCACGTTGAGTTCACCCGTGTTGCAGTCGACCGGCAGCAGCACCGCGTTGTTGGCACCGCCGCCGGGCTTGGTCGGGTCGCCAGTGGCGAAGATCGCGCCGGCACCCGTACCCCAAGGCGCTGCATAGAAGTCACCGTTGCCAGAACCGTTGGCCTGCGGAATCGAGTAGTTGACGAAGAAGGTCTCGGGACCCTCGGCGCCCGTGGCACCCGTCGCCCCAGTGGCGCCCGCCGGGCCGGACGGGCCTGTTGCGCCGGTGGCGCCCGCCGGGCCGGTGGCGCCGGTCGGACCCGTCGCACCGGTTGCGCCGGTGCTGCCTTGCGGGCCTTGCGCGCCGGTGGGTCCTACGGGTCCCGTGGCGCCGGTTGCGCCGGTGCCACCTTGTGCGCCCGTGGCCCCGGTTGGCCCCTCGATGCCCTGGGGCCCGGTGGGACCCACCGCGCCGGTGGCGCCAGCGGGGCCGGTGGCGCCCGCAGGGCCCACCAGCGAGGTGCCGCTGGACGGCCAGGCGCCGCCGGCCTTCGGTCCGAACAGGGTCGCGCTGGCCGTGTTGAGGTAGAAGTCGCCGTCGTTGCCGATCAGGGCGCCCGGATCGGTCGACCCGTAGCGCAGCAGCGTGCCCGCGGCGCCGGTTGCGCCCGTTGCGCCGTCAGCACCGGCGACACCGTTCGCGCCGCGCAGCGCCACGCCCGCGGACCAGGCGCCGCCGGCCTTCGGCCCGAACAGCGTCTGGGTGCTGTAGTTCAAATAGAAGTCGCCGTCGATGCCGATGGCGCTCGTCGGGTCGTCGGCGCCGCTGAGCACGCCGCGCTTCTGGCTGTCGGCGGTGCTGGGTGTCGGTGTCGGCGTCGAAGCCGGAATCGGCGTATAGGTGTGGTCGCTGCCGCCGCCGCAACTGGCAAGGCTCAGGCACAGCGCAGCCACGGCGACGCTGATCAGGGAACGTGTGGGATGGTTCATGGGGGATCGATCGGCTGAAGAGGAAGGGAGCAGATGTGACGTGACGCGCAGACAAGCCGGCGCCGCTTCGGATGTCCGAAGCGGCGCCGCTGACGTGATGGTTCGCTGGGATCGGGGGGTGGCCTTGGTGGCCGGTCCGGCAGGTGCAGACCCGCTCACGGACGCGCTGGCGTCGAACCCGATGTTCGACGATTCTGTATCAATTTGTCAACTTCTGTACGTAGAAGTGACGGACGTGAACGCTCGATCCACGTCGGCAGAGGGTCGTCTTGACGCCGAAATGGCGCGCCGGGCAGCCCGGGGCGCCCTCCGCCCTACTTGCTGCGCTTGTCGAGCAGCTGGCGCACTTCTTCCACGTTGTCCTGGATGCGCTCGCGCACGATCTCGAAGGCCTCGGCCTGCGACTTGGCGGCCATCTCGGCCAGTTCGCGGATGTCGTCCAGCGCGCGCTTGAAGCTGGCGCGGCCCAGTTCGTCGAGCTTGCCGATGGCTTCCCTGGGGTCGCTGCCCGGCATCGCCTTGACGGCGCTCTTCCACTCGGTGATCGACTCGCGCAGCATCTCGGTCTGGCGCTTGACGGTCGACTGCAGGCCTTCATAGGACTTCTTGTTGGCGCTCACCAGCGCCTTCAGGTCCTTGCGCCGCGCCTCGGCCACGGCGCCGGCGGCGCCGCTGACGTTGAGGCTCTGCAGGCGCGCGCCCAGGTCCTTCAAGGGCTTGGTGAGGGCCTTGCGGATGTCCGGTGCCGCATCGCATCGGCTGCGCCCTTGGCGGCGGCCGCACTGGTCTTGCGGGCCGGCCTGGGCTTGGCGGTGGATGCGCGCCTTGCGCTGGCCGTGGTCTTCTTGCTTGTCGCCATCGTGTCTCCCATGCGGAGTGGTTGAAACTTCCAGACTACACCAAGACCCGCGCCGGCCGCCACACCGCGCGTGCCCCCAAGCGCTGAAGCGACTAGCTGCGTGCCGGTGCGCTCTCGGGCAACTCGATCTTCACTTCGAGTACCTCCAGGTCGTCCTGCCGGTCCAGGTGGACCTTGATGTCCTCGGACTTGATCGACACGTACTTGGCGATCACCGCCACCAGTTCGCGCTGCAGGTCGGCCAGGTAGTCGGGGCGTTTCGCGCCGCTCAGGCTGGAGCGCTCGTGCGCCAGGATGATCTGCAGGCGCTCCTTGGCCACACTGGCGGTCTTCTTCTTTTCCCCGAGCAGAAAGGAGAGGAAGGACATGGCTTACCTCCCACCGAACATGCGTTTGAAGAAGCCGGGCTTCTCCGCCTCGACAAAGCGCATCGGCTTGTCCTCGCCCAGGAAGCGCGCCACCACGTCGGCGTAGGCCTGCGCCACGTCGCTGCTGGCGTCATGGATCACCGGGATGCCCTGGTTGGAGGCCTGCAGCACGGTTTCCGATTCGGGAATCACGCCGATCAGCTTGATGCGCAGGATGTCCTGGATGTCCTCCAGCGAGAGCATCTGGCCGCCGGCCACGCGGTTCGGGTTGTAGCGGGTGATCAGCAGGTGTTCCTTGATCGCGTCGCTGCCGTCCTTGGCGCGCTTGGTCTTGCTGCCCAGCATGCCCAGGATGCGGTCGGAGTCGCGCACCGAGGAGACTTCCGGGTTGGTCACGACCAGCGCCTCGTCGGCGAAGTGCATCGCCATGAGGGCGCCGGTCTCGATGCCGGCCGGTGAATCGCACACGATGTAGTCAAAGCCCTGTTCGGACAGGTCCTTGAGCACCTTCTCCACGCCTTCCTGCGTCAGCGCGTCCTTGTCGCGCGTCTGCGAGGCAGCCAGCACGAACAGGTTGTCGCACTGCTTGTCCTTGATCAGCGCCTGGTGCAGGTTGGCTTCGCCCTGGATCACGTTGATCAGGTCATACACCACGCGCCGTTCGCAGCCCATGATCAGGTCGAGGTTGCGCAGGCCGACGTCGAAGTCGATCACTGCGGTCTTCTTGCCCGCCAGGGCCAGGCCCGAGGCAAAGCTGGCGCTGGTGGTCGTCTTGCCGACGCCGCCCTTGCCCGATGTCACCACCACGATCCTGGCCATCTTCACTCCTTCTCCAGAAGCCTTTTCCACTGTCGTATCCGTCTGGGTTTCAACCTGTTCCATGCCGTGCCTTGAAGTTTGTGAGCTGTTGCTGTGCTGGGGTGTGGGGTTCAGCTGCTGATCGCGTCGAACACCAGTTTTTCGTTGTCCAGGCGCACCTGCGCGCACTTGCCGGCCACGTCGGCCGGCAGCGCGACCTCGGAGGTGCGGTAGATGCCTGCAATGGCCACCAGCTGGGCTTCCATGCAGGTGCTGAAGATGCGCGCCTCGGTGTTGCCGCGCGCGCCGGCAATGGCCTTGCCGCGCAGCGGCGCGTAGACGTGGATGTGGCCGTCGGCAATGACTTCGGCGCCGAAGTTCACTACTTCGAGCACGATCACGTCGCCGCCGCGGGCATACACCTGCTGGCCCGAGCGCAGCGGCTTGTCGATCACCAGCGTGCCGCTGGCCGGTACCGGCACCTCGCGCACGATCTGCGGTGTTTCGTTGGCTGCCTCGACCGGCGCCGGGGCCGGCGCGGCCGCGCGGGGCGCCGGCGCCACCGGCATGGCCGCCACCGACAGGCCGGCCGCGCGGGCCGCCGCGTGCTGCGCATCGCTGCCGCCGCGCACCGCCACCGGCTGGGTCTGGTGGCGCGCCAGCAGCGCGCGCAGGGCCATGAAGTCGAGCGCGGCCGCGCCGTGCTCGTCGCCCAGTTGGGAAAGGTCGATGACCACCGGCTCCTGCTCGAAGAAGTCGGGCGAATCGGCCAGCTGGGCGTCGAGCGCCTCGGCCAGCACGTCGAGGTCGGCGGTCTTGAGGATCACCGCAATCAGCGGCAGCGTCGCGCTCTTGAACTCGAAAACGGCCTTGGTGCGCGCGGCGGATGCTTCAGCCATGAATTAGGTGTCTGCCAAAAGCTTTCAAGTCTAACGGCCACCGGCGCCCTGGCAGCGCAAAGTCGGCGCTGCCGCCCGCCTGCGGGCCGCCTTTTTCAATGTGTTGCAAGCTGGCCCGCGCGCGTCGCTTCACAGAACGGCGCGTTTGCGGTTGAGCAGCGCATACAGGAGGATGGCGCCGAAGGTCGCGGTGCCGATGCCGCCCAGCGCCAGCGCACCGAACTTGAGCGTGAAGTCGCCGGTGCCCAGGATCAGCGTGATGCCGGCCACCAGCAGGTTGGCGTTGTTGCTGAAGTCGACCCGGTTGGCGACCCAGATGTTGGCGCCGGCCATGGCAATGAGGCCGAACACCACGATGCTCACGCCACCCATCACCGCCAGCGGGATGAGGTGGATCAGCGCGCCGAACTTGGGGCTGAAGCCCAGCACCAGCGCCACCAGCGCCGCGACCACGAACATCGCCGTGGAATACACGCGGGTGGCGGCCATCACGCCGATGTTCTCGGCATAGGTGGTCACGCCGGCGCCGCCCACCGCGCCGCTGAGCATGGTCGCCACGCCGTCGCCGATGAAGGCGCGGCCCAGGTAGGGGTTGAAGTCGCGCCCGGTCATGGCGCTCACGGCCTTGATGTGGCCCAGGTTCTCGGCCACGAGGATCACCGCCACCGGAGCGATGAGCAGCATGGCGGCCGGCTCGAACACCGGCGCCGCGAAGTGCGGCAGGCCCAGCCATGGCGCCGCGGCCAGGCCGCTGAAGTCGATCGGCTTGCCCAGGCCCAGGCCGTTGGTCAGCACGCCGTAGATCACGCTGGCAATCACCAGCCCGACCAGGATCAGCAGGCGCTGCACCATGCCGCTGCTGTAGACCGCGACCAGCCCGACGCTGACGAAGGTCAGCACCTGCATCCAGGTGTCGAAGCCGGTGGGTGCCATGTTCTTGATCGGCACCGCGGCCAGGTTCAGCCCGATCACCGCCACCACCGCGCCGGTGACCACCGGCGGCATGAGCCGCTCGATCCAGTGCGCGGCGGCGCCGTCGACGATCTCGTCGACCTGGAAGCCGGTCACGATCGGGGCCGCCTTGCGCTGCTGCCGGTTGGTCAGTGCCACCACGATGCCGATCAGCGTGTAGACCGCGCCGCAGGCGATGACGCCGCCCAGCGCCGCGCCGGGGTTGAGGTTGGGCCCGCTGCCGGCATAGCCGCTGGCGGCGATCACCACGCCGATGAAGGCGAAGCTGGTGCCCAGGTAGCTGGGCACGCGCCCGCCGGTGATCAGGAAGAAGATCAGCGTGCCGACCCCGCTCATCAGGATGGCGACGTTCGGATCGAAGCCCATCAGCAGCGGCGCCAGCACGGTCGAGCCGAACATGGCGATGACGTGCTGGATGCCCAGCGCGAAGGTGGGGCCCCAGGGCAGGCGCTCGTCGGGCGCAACGATGAAGCCGGGGGTCGGGTTGACCACCTCCCAGCGGGGCAGCAGAGGTTCGCGCATGGATTCTCCTCGTGGTTGTATGCGTGCCCGGCCGGGCGGTGCCGGTTGGTGCCGGTGCGGGCGGCGCTATTCTCGCGGCAGCAGCATCGCCATGGTGAGCCGCGAGACGCAAGTCAGTTCGCCCGCTTCGTTGTGCAGCTCAATCGCCCACACCTGCGTGGTGCGCCCGCGGTGCACCGGCCGCGCGGTGCCGGTGACCCAGCCGCTGGTGGCGCTGCGCAGGTGGTTGGCGTTGATGTCCAGCCCGACGCAGCGGTGTCCCTCCGGCGAGGCGTAGTAGGCGCCGCTGGAACCCAGCGATTCGGCCAGCACCACCGAGACGCCGCCGTGCAGCAGGCGAAAGGGCTGCACCGTGCGCGCGTCGACCGGCACCCGGGCGCGCAGGAAATCGTCGCCCACCTCGGTGAATTCGATGCCCAGGTACGAGACGGCGGTGTCGACCGAGTCGCGGTTGAGGATGTCGATGGAAATCGGCTTGAGCCAGATGGACATGGCGGCTTTCTGAAAATGTGAGGGGCAGTGAATGGGGCAAAACTATAGCCATGTCCTGCGCCACGGTCGGGCAGCTGGCCGACAGGCCCGCTGCCGCGCGCGGGCCTAGGCTTGGCGGCATGCTGCGCCACGCATCGCGCTGGAAGCGCTGGACCCTGGTCGTCGTCGCCGTGCTGCTGGCCGGCGCGCTGGGGCTGGGCTGGGCGGCGCACCATTTCTTCCTGTCCAACGCGCAGGCGGCGGCGCGCATTGCCGCGCAGTTCGAGCAGCGCACCGGCGTCGGGCTGGACATCGGCGCCGCCCGCTGGCGCCTGTGGCCCACGCCGGGCGTGGTGCTCGAACAGCTGGCAACGCGCCAGCCCCAGCCCTTGCGCGCGCAGCGCATCGCGCTGCACACACCCTGGCGCGCGCTGCTGCAGCGCGAGCTGCGGGTGACGGGCATCGAGATCGACGGCGCCGTGCTGCAGCGCGAATCGATGCACGCGCTGGGCGAGGGCTTTCGCGCCCGGCGCAAGCCGCCTGGTGCCAGGCCGGGCGAGGGCGGCTGGACGCTGGCCGAGGTGCCGGTCGAGCATGTGCGCTTTCGCCACCTGACCTGGCTCAACCCGCGCGGCGTGGCGCTGGCCTACAGCGGGCAGCTGCGCTTCGACCCGGCCTGGCGCCCGGCGCAGGCCGAGGTGGCGCTCGACGACGCCCCCGCGCCCGCCACGCTGACGCTGCGCCGCCAGGGCCACGAGGACCGCTGGGCCATCGACATCGCCGTGGCCGGCGGCAGCTGGAACGGCGAGACGCAACTGGCGCGCGACGAAGACGGCCAGATGCACCTGAGCGGCCGCTTCACGCCGCGCAACGTCGACGTCGCGCTGCTCGCCGCCACCTTCAAGCGCCACGCCGTGGTGAGCGGGCGTGCCAGCGGCAGCAGCGAGATCGACAGCCGCGGCGACAACCCCGGCGCGCTCATCACGCACTTGCACACGCGCACCGTGTTCGACATGCGCCCGGCGCGGCTCGAGGGCTTCGACCTGACGCAGGTGCTCAGCAAGCAGGGCGTGAAGGCCGGCAGCACCGCGCTCGATCGCTTCAGCGGCACGGTGGAGACGCAGAACGGCCAGCAGGGCGGCATCCGCTTCAGCTACAGCAAACTGCGCGCGAGCTCGGGGCTGCTGGTGGCCACCGGCCAGCTGTCGGTGCTCAACCGGCAGCTCGAGGGCGAGGCGGCGATCGACCTGGTCGATGGCGTGGTCGGCCTGCCGCTGAAGATCGCCGGCACGCTGGAAAAGCCGGTGCTGCTGCTGACGGGCGGCGCCGTCGCCGGCGCCGCGGTGGGCACCGCCGTGCTGCCCGGTGCGGGCACCGCGCTCGGCGCGCGCATCGGCCAGCAGCTGGAGCGTCTCCTGGGTGACAAGGCGCCGGGCAAATCGGGGCAAGCACCCTCCAAACCGGCCGCCCCGCGGCGTTAGTCTCGCGGCCATGACCGCACCCAACATTCCCCAGATGCGCCGCTACCAGGACTGGCTGCACGAACAGCACGGCCTGCAATTCGATTCCTACGACCAGCTATGGACCTGGTCGGTGACCGAGCTCGAGGCCTTCTGGCAGAGCATCTGGGACTACAGCGGCATGCACTCGCCGACGCCGCACAGCGCCGTGCTGGCCGAGGAAAAGATGCCTGGTGCGCGCTGGTTCCCCGGCGCGCAGGTGAACTACGCACGCGAGGTGCTGCGCCACGTGGCCGCGGCCGATGCTGCCGGCATGCCGGCCATCGTCAGCGACAACGAGCGCGGCGAGGTGGCGCAGATGTCCTGGCCCGAGCTGCGGCGCCAGGTTGCTTCGGTGGCGCTGAGCCTGCGCGCGCTGGGCGTGCAGCGCGGCGACCGGGTGGCGGCCTACCTGCCCAACGTGCCGCAGACCATGGTCGCCTTTCTCGCCTGTTCGAGCATCGGCGCGGTGTGGAGCGTGTGCGCGCCCGACATGGGCACCGCCGCCGTGGCGGACCGCTTTGCGCAGATCGAGCCGAAGGTGCTGATCGCGGTCGACGGCGTGCGCTACGGCGGCAAGGAACTCGACCGCAGCGCCGTGCTGGCGCAGTTGCGGGGCGCACTGCCGAGCGTGCAGAAGCTGCTGCTGCTGCGCACGCCCAGCGCGGCGCAGGCGGTGCCGCACGATCTCGACTGGGACGGCGCCATTGCTCGCAGCGGCCCCGAGGTCGACGCCTTCGAGCCCGAATGGCTGCCCTTTGACCACCCGATCTGGATTGTTTATTCCAGCGGCACCACCGGCCTGCCCAAGCCGATCGTGCACGGGCAGGGCGGCATCCTGCTGAGCATGTACCTGAGCGGCATCCACTACGACGTGGGCGCCAGCTACGGCGAGAACAACTTCGGCGAGCGCTTCCACTGGTTCAGCTCGACCGGCTGGGTGATGTGGAACGCGCAGCTGGCCGGCCTGAGCTTTGGCGCCACCGTCTGCATCTACGACGGCAACCCGGCCGGCAGCAAGGAGAACCCCGACTGGGGCGTGCTGTGGCGCTTCGTCGCGCGCCACAAGGTGAGCTTCTTCGGCGCGGGCGCGGCCTACTTCACGGCCTGCATGAAAGCCGGTGTCGACGCCCGCGCCATCGGCGACTTCTCGCACGTGCGCGCGCTCGGCAGCACCGGCTCGCCGCTGCCGGAAGAGGTGCAGCGCTGGGGCAGTGCGCAGCTGCGCGCCGCCGGTGCGAAGGACGTGTGGTGGTGCAATATTTCGGGCGGCACGGATTTCTGCGGCGCCTTCGTCGGCGGCAACCGCGAGCTGCCCGAAGTGCCGGGCCAGATGCAGTGCCGCTTTCTCGGCGCCGCCGTGTACGCGTGGAACGAGCAGGGCCAGAGTGTCATCGGCGACGTTGGCGAACTGGTGTGCACGCGCCCCATTCCGTCGATGCCGCTGTATTTCTGGGGCGACGAGGGCAACGCGCGTTACCTGTCGAGCTACTTCGACACCTACCCGGGCGTCTGGCGCCACGGCGACTGGCTCAAGATCGGCGCCGATGGCGGCTGCGTGATCTACGGGCGCAGCGACGCCACCATCAACCGCCAGGGCCTGCGCATGGGCACCAGCGAGATCTACAGCGCGGTCGAGGGCCTGCCCGAGGTGCTCGACTCGATGGTGGTCGACCTCGAATACCTGGGCCGCGACAGCTACATGCCGCTGTTCGTCGTGTTGCGCCCGGGGTTGACGCTGGACGACGCGGTGCGCGCCAAGATCAACGAAGCCATCAAGACGCACCTGTCGCCGCGCTTCCTGCCCAACGAGATCTTCCAGGTGGCGGAGATTCCGCGCACGCTGTCGGGCAAGAAGCAGGAACTGCCAATCAAGAAGCTGCTGCTTGGCCAGCCGCTGGAGAGGGTGGTCAACAAGGAAGCCATGGCGAACCCCGGTTGCCTCGACTGGTATGTGCAGCTCGCCGAGCAGCACAAGGCGGCGGCCTGAAGCCTTGGCCATGACGCTGACCTACGTCTATCTGGGCATCGCCATCGTCGCCGAGGTGATCGCCACCAGCGCTCTGAAGGCGTCCGACGGCTTTACCCGCCTGTGGCCCAGCGTGCTCACCGTGGCCGGCTACGCCATGGCCTTCGTGCTGCTGTCGCTGACCTTGCGCACGCTGCCCACTGGGATCGCCTACGCGATCTGGTCGGGCGTCGGCATCGTGCTGATTTCGCTGGTCGGCTGGTTCTGGTTCGGCCAGTCGCTCGACGCGCCGGCGTTGCTCGGCATGGGCCTGATCATCGCCGGGGTGCTGGTGATCAACCTGTTCTCCAAGTCCGTTCCGCAGTGACGCCCGGGGCTGGCCGGTGTGATGCCAGGCCAAAGGATGTCGAAAAACGAGACGCTACGTTCCGAAAATGGTGTTAACCTCACCATCTTCGCGGCGCGGCCGCAGCGTGTCGGACCTGCGCCGATGCCCTTCGGCCTCGCGCCATGACTCTTTTCGACGCCTTCCTCTTCTTCGCCTGCGCCGCCCTGGCCACCACCGTCCAGACACTCACCGGCTTTGCCATGGGGCTGGTCTTGCTCGGCTTGGTCGGCGCGCTGCACATCGTGCCGCTGACCGATGCGGCCAACGTCGCGAGCGTGCTGGCCATTGCCAACGCCTGGATCGTGCTGCGCGGGCCGAACGGTATGTACGACCGGCCGGCCTGGCGCGATACGCTGGTCGGCAGCTTGGCGGGCGTGGTGATCGGCGTGGCGTTGCTGCACTGGCTCAGCGGCAGCGTGGTGAGCGTGCTGCGCGTGCTGCTGGGCCTCACCATCCTGGCCTGCGCCGTGTTGCTGCTGATGCAGACCCGGCCGCTGCCCGAGCGCTCGTCGCGCCGCAGCTTCGGCGTCTACGGCCTGGTCGCCGGCCTGATGAGCGGCCTGTTCTCCACCGCCGGGCCGCCACTGGTCTACCAGTTCTACCGCCAGCCGATGCCGCTGGCGGCGATCCGCCAGACGCTCAGTGCGGTGTTCGCCTGCAATGCCGTGCTGCGCATCGTGCTGGTGGTGTCGACCGGCCAGTTCAGCCTGCACGCGCTGGGGCTGAGCGTGCTCACGCTGCCGCTGGTGCTGGGCCTGACGGCGTGGCTGAGCCGCCATCCGCCCAAGTGGTCGCCGCGCCTGGTGCGCAACTTGGCCTGCGCGCTGCTGATCTTCACCGGCGCCGGCCTGGTGCTACCCGCCGTCCTGTCCTGGTTCGGCTAGCCGCCGCTCTTGCTCCCTCTCCCTCTGGGAGAGCAACCGTGTCAATACCTACCCAGCAATCGAGTCATTGCGCCAAGGCTGCTCGCTCTTGAGCATCGCATTGAGGATGACGAGCAGCTTGCGCATGCAGGCGGTGATCGCAACC